>FLOH01001184.1_pt1 | contig 42312 bp, 41 predicted proteins | sample 756751 | NCBI WGS metagenome assembly FLOH01 (sample SAMEA4026879, study PRJEB14308) | marine metagenome | biome: coastal water; material: water | depth 74 m
TGCTCAAAAAGAAGCTGATCGTTTGGCCAAATGGGAACAGGAAGGCCAGGAACTCCAAGAGACCACGGACAGATACAACGCTGAAGCGGATCAGCTCTCCCATCAAATTTCTCAACTGGAAGTCGAATTGGATACTCTCCATAAAACCAAGGAGACTACCAGTCAGCTAGTCCTACAGCTATCGAAGCAAGTTGAACTGGGACGTATCAATAAGAGAAATGCTGAATTGGAAATACAACGGAAGACAGAAAACGTCGTCCGCCGCGCTGAAAAAAGTGCGATGGTAAAAATGCCCGTTATTCCCACGGGCAAACGCCGGTAATAAATTAAATATCCAACAATACATTCTAAAGCCCGGTTTCTTAACCGGGCTTTTTTGTGTCCACTTACCATAGCGAGAAAATCCCAATTCCATTCTATTATTTTGTTTGCCGATATTTGGAGAGCCTTCTTTGCTGCGAATTCTAGTTGATCGATTCCACATGGAACCAGAATGTATCGGGGCGTAGCTTAGCCTGGTAGAGCGCTACGTTCGGGACGTAGAGGTCGTCAGTTCGAATCTGACCGCCCCGACCATTCATCTCTGTTTGGGGTATAGAATCAGCCTAGAAAATGATTATAGCGCAACTCATTGCCAACGGTCGTAATCGGTCCGTGACCAGGAGCTATTATGGTGTTCTCCGGACACAACTTTAAGATTCGTCCGAGGTGCTCTCGATGCAGTTTATCGCTAAAATAAGAACCCCCGACTGATCCGGCGAAAATCAGATCACCAGCAATGAGCAACTCCACTGGACTGGACAGAGTATCCAAGGAGCAGACCCGGTAGCAATTGTGTGCCGATGAGTGACCGGGAGTGCCATAGGCACAAACTTGAATATGATCCCATTGTCTGCACTCCCCTTCCAACATGGATTCTCCACATGGAGCCCGGCATCCTCCTGGCACATAAGCGCTTGTTATGCCAAAATAATCAACCACATCGCAAAGTCCTCCTGTGTGTTCACCCTCAATATGGGTCAGGAACACGGCATCAATATGATCAATGGCCTCAGGCCAGTTCAGTAGCAGCGCAGCTAGATTGGGGCCGGTATCAAAAAGGATTCCGCGATTGGAATCGGGTTCAGAGACAATATAGGCATTCGCCACCCCAACACCATGAGGCATGCGCAAGGCGTGAACAGAAAATGGCAACCCCTGACAGGCCGGCAGAGGATAACTCTGTTCACCCAAGGCACAAAGGCCCACTTCATTCAAGTGGAGCACCCGGGCCAATCGGCCCAATTCCGTGCCTGTGAGGTCGCCACGATAATCAATCGCATCATGGATGCGTGATGTTGAAATATCCGCCATAACCGCTACCTGATCGATCGACAGTCCAACCCAACTCATGGCCTTATCAAGGACATCACCAACTTCGTCTTCCAATGGCACTGCAACAATAGGCATGAGAGAAATGTAGACCTTTCGGGTCTGGGCGTAAAATGATTTTGTTTTTTGATCAACAGACCCCAACCTAAAAGTATGGAAAATCGACCGCAGGAGGTTTTGGAAATATTTAAATCAACCGGGGCACTACTTGAGGGCCACTTTGTGCTGCGTTCTGGTCTGCACAGTGGTCATTTCTTTCAATGCGCTCGGGTGTGCGAGGATATGCAGGCCGTCGAACGTCTCGGTGAATTAATGACAGAGAAGCTGGATCCATTGACATTTTCAACCGTGCTGGCCCCTGCCATGGGCGGCTTAGTCATTGGACAAGAAGTGGCACGCCAAACAAAATCACGGTATGTCTTTGCCGAGAAAGTTAACGATATTCTCAAGTTACGTCGGGGATTCACATTTAAACCTCAGGAACGAGTTTTAATTGTTGAGGATGTTGTGACTCGCGGGGGGCGAGCAAATGAATGCATTCAAATCGTGCGATCCATGGGTGCTATACCAGTTGCGATAGCCATGTTGGTTGACCGTAGCGCGGCCGAGGTTCGATTCGATATTCCGGCCATACCCTTACTGGAATTGAGTTTCCCAACCTATGCTCCCGACTCCTTACCCGCGTCACTCACCGCACTGCCCGTGCAAAAACCGGGCAGTTAATGAAGGTGGGGCTCTTCAAGACGTTGCTACCTGACATTCACCGTTAGGTAGCGATACTGACCGCGGTAATATACCAAGAGCAAATTTCGGCCTTCATGGAAGAGACTCCGAGCGTTCACAACATCAATCACAGGATTGCGGTTGATCTCTACAATCACGATATTTGGCACCAAGTAACCCGCATACGGGGAATCCTCAGACACACTACTGATAATCAAACCGGTGACTTTGGAATCCATACCAAGTCGCCCACGTAGCTCATCATTAAGTGGGCTCGTATCAACACCCTCGAGCAACGCATTTGGATGCTCCGACCGCTCTTCCAAGATCACATCAATCGACATTTCTTTGCCGTCTCGAATGAGTTGAAGGTTCACCTTCGAACCAGGGATGGCTTGAGCAATAAACAGGCGCAAATCTTCCAATGAGGACACCTTGCGGTTATTAATATCGGTGATCACATCGGTTCGCTGTAGTCCCGCTTTTTCCGCCGGTCCATCAGACATTATTTCTGTTATCGCCACTCCTTTTGTGTTCTTGGGCAAATTGAGTGATTCAACAAACTCAGCCGTAACGGTTTCTGATCTTATACCCAAATAACCACGCGTGACTGTGCCCGTGTTAATCAGGCTGTGCATGATTGTAGCCGCCATATTAACCGGTATGGCAAATCCGATACCGATGTTCCCCTTGGTCGTTGATAAAATTGCACTGTTGATCCCGACCAAACGCCCCTTTGCGTCCACCAAGGCTCCACCAGAATTACCCATATTGATAGCTGCATCCGTTTGGATAAAATTTTCATAGCCGGCACCATTATCGAGCAGCCCGAGCTTATTACGCCCTTTGGCGGATACGATGCCCATAGTAACAGTTTGGCCAACTCCTAGGGGATTACCGACGGCAAACACGACATCACCGACCCGCAGCTTGTCGCTGTCGGCCAGTGTAACTATGGGTAGGTCATCAGCCTCAATCTTTATTACGGCGATATCCGTCTTTGGATCACTGCCGATGACCGTCGCGGAATATTCTCGGTCATCCGGCAACAAAACACTCAATTCGTCCGCACCTTCGACCACATGGTTATTGGTGATGATGTAGCCATCTTTGGTCACAATTACTCCCGAACCCAAACCTTGTTCCTTATGCTCCCGGGAACGTCTGGGCGCACCGCCAAATAATCGTGAGATGGGATCTTCTGCTCCTCGTGTAGTCACAATTTTGTTCGAATAAACAGAGACGACTGCCGGCTGCACCATCTCAACTACGTCTGCATAGCTAGTTACAACCGGGCTTGAACCTGCTGAAACAGATGATCTATCCACCTGTAACTGTGGGGGGATAATCTCGGGAGATTTATCCTTCGCCATGACAAAAAGAGCCGTGCCCCAACCAACTATTACGACCCAAACAAAACTGGATATAACCTTATGTTTCATAACGTGTTAAAATATATGATCAGCGAGATATTCGGACTGCTATTAACGCCTTTGGTTCCGTTTAGAATCCTTTGATCGCAAATAAGCCAGTCACACTTTCATTACTATTGATCCGAAGAATGGCTTTACCGAGCAACGGCGCAATGCTGAGGACACTGATCGGCAATCCATGGGTATTAACTGGGGTCGAATTCGTCGTGATAATCTCGTCGATCAGGCCACTTTTAAGGCGTTCGATCGCGATTTCATTCAGGATACAATGACTGACTGCAGCTCGAACGGATACGGCCCCACGCTCTCGCAGTAATTTTGCTGCTGCGGTCAAAGTGCCAGCGGTTTCAGTGATATCATCGACCAGCAGCACATCACAGCCAGCAACATCACCAACTACACTAAGCGCCTCGACTGAAGTGGCGCTCTTTCGCTTTTTTGCGACCATGATCAAGGTGGCTCCCATTGTATCTGCATACGCTGCCGCCATTTTCATACCACCGATGTCTGGTGAACACACGACCAAGGGGCGCTCGGATTTCAGTCTCGATAGGTGTTCGAAAAACACGGGCGATGCATAGAGATGATCAACCGGAATATCAAAAAATCCCTGAATTTGCTGGCTGTGCAAATCCATGGTGAGAATACGAGTAGCCCCGGCGGCAACGATCAAATTGGCCACCAATTTCGCCGTTATGGGCACGCGAGGTTGGTCCTTACGATCTTGGCGGGCATATCCATAAAATGGGAGCACTGCCGTAATTCTTTGAGCCGATGCCCGTCGGGCAGCGTCTATCATAATCAGCAATTCCATTAGGTGATGATTCGTGGGCGGACAGGTAGACTGGATGATAAACACATCCTTGCCGCGAATGTTCTCGTTGATTTTAACGAATGATTCGCCGTCGGGAAAACTTGAGACCGTGGCCTCTCCCAATGGTTCACCGATAGAGCTGCAGATTTCCTCAGCCAGCAACCGATTGGAATTTCCTGATAGTATCTTAAGTTGCGATTCTCCCATGTCACTTACCTTGCTGACCTGCCGGTCAGGCGGAAGACAATTTTATGAATCACCCTCCAGCACATCGACCCGTTTGAACAACTCGGGCAAGCGCCGTTGCAAGACTTGGAGGCGTCGCTCCTGCATATAAGGAATCGCCGGAAACCCATTGATGAACAACCCTGGTTCCACGTTTGAAGTGATCCCAGCTCTCGCACCAGATTTCACTCCTTTACCCACTTTGATATGCCCGACCACGCCGGCCTGTCCTCCCAGAATCACATAGTCCTCCAAAACGGCACTCCCGGAAATGCCTACTTGAGCACATATGATACAGTGTTTTCCAATGACGACATTGTGACCGATCTGGACCAAATTGTCTATTTTGGTTCCTTCACCGATAATCGTGCGATTGAAGCGAGCCCGATCAACGGTGCTGTTCGCTCCAATTTCGACGTCGTCCTCGATTATCACATCGCCAATTTGGGGGACTTTTTCGTGTCTCCCTCCGACAAATTCATATCCGAATCCATCTGCTCCAATTACCACCCCTTGATGTAATCGCACCCTGTTTTTCAGGATGCATTCAGCGCTGAGACTTGCCCCCGGCATCAACCAACAATCCGCACCAATTATCGCCTTATGGCCAACATGCACATGTGCCTGCAAATAAGTCCGCTCTCCGATCACGGCATCTGACTCGACCACACACAGTGGCCCAATTGTTGCAGAGTTTGCGATCTGTGCACCTTTCTCCACCACTGCACTGAAATGAATGCCGGGTTGAGGTTTGGGCCACATTTTCTGTTCCATACTGGTGCACAAGCGTGCGAGGGCCACTGATGGATTTTCTACCATCACAAATAACTGATCTGCCGCTGGCTCACCCTCATAGTCCATCGGCACAAGAACAACCGAAGCCTTGGTTGTGCTGACATTGGCCCGATATTTCGAATTGCCCAAAAAGGACAATTCACCGTGGCCCGCTGTTTCGAGTGAGCTGATGCCTGTAATGGCAGCAGTGGTCGATCCGCGTGTAGTTTTGGCCCGAACGGTCCTGACGAGTTCATCGGGGGAATAGGCGACCTGCATGGGTGAAGTATCTGACAGTTTCGTTTTTACTGTGCAATGTCACAAAAACAAAAAAGCCCCGCCTTACTCGAAGGCGGGGCGATAGATTCAATTCAATACTTCCTTCACTTACCCATAGGGACCGTAATCTTGGGACTACTGTCAGCACTACTGCTTGAAGAGGATCCGGTGCGACCACTATTGATCTCGGCTTCAACTTCCGAAGTGATGTCCATTGCTGAATCGGAGTAGATCACACTGGAAATACCCAGCAAGTTGGGACCCGACTTATCCAATAGTAGGTTCGCTCCCTTACGCTTGGCAATGTCTGTGGCGATTTTGCTGATCTCCTCCAACATGATAGTCTTGAAGTTCTGAAAGCGCTGTTGAAGCAAATTTCGCGTGTTGGTCTCGAAGCTTTGCAACTCGTTGTTCTTGCGCTGAATTTCCTGCAATTTCTGAGCCGCATCACTCCGGGCTTGATCCTTAACCTCAGCCTTGGTGGCTGGGTTTTTACTTTGCTCGTCAGCCTCTTTGTATTGCTCAATCAGCGTGTTCCGAGCCTGCAACAGGCGATCAGCTTCTTCTTTGGCCTTTTCAGCATCAGCCTTGAGTTTCTCTTTTTGCTCCTGGGTCTTATAGTGCTCATCGAGCAATTTGATCATGTCGACGACAAGAACCGTGGGCGCGGATTGTGCTTGGGCCATTACTCCAGAGACCGAGAGGGCAATGAGAGCGAATAGTATTTTAACAGATTTATTCATGAGTATGGGTTTTGGAGATAAATTGTGTTGGGAGTTGGATTAGAAGCGGGTGCCAAAGGAGAAGTTGAACTGTCCACCTTTGCTGGCACCTTTATCCGAGGTCAAAGGGACGGCATAGTCCAACCTTAGGGGCGCACCTGCAATAAAAAGTTGGACCCCTACTCCGACATCATCATGCAGTGCGGATGGATTAAAATCATAAGCGGCCACATTCACAAAACCGGCATCATAAAATACTGCCACTCTGATCGGGCTGACCAAATCCATTGAATACTCCAGACTCAGCATGCCGTAGGATTTACCTCCCACGATATTACCAAACCCGTCCAACGGTCCGACATCATTGAACTCGAAACCACGCAGGGTTGATGGTCCTCCCATGTAAAAGCGGTTGTAGTAAGGCACTGTAGTGCTGTCTCCGAAATTATCAATCACCGCAGCTCGAGCGATGACCGACATGACTTGGTCCTGAAATTCAAATACCGGGTAATATTGGGCTCCACGGAATTCCAGTCTGTAGTAGTCGACATCCCCCTTAAACGGACCACCCGCCACTTCAGTTGTAAACTCCACCCGATTTCCGGTGGTCGTCCCTATTATTTTATCCCGAGTATCACGGACCAGCTGAAAACCAACTCGTGAAACCGTGTTCTCTTGCGCGTTGATGAACGAGCTGGCTTCAGTGACAACATCAGATATCTTCACCTGTTCATAGGTGTAGGATAGCCGCCCATCCACCAATTCAAAGAGCCGCTTACGCAGATAAACCTCACCACCGGTCGACAGCTGGGAATAATACTGACTGTTAAAATCCGATGCCGTGCGATAGATGCTAAACCCAACTGCCAATTGGCGTTCAAACAGCCATGGTTCTTCAAAGGAAACGAGGGCCTCACTTGAAAGTGAGCCCAATTGGAGACGTAACCGGAATTTCTGACCATCTCCTTGAAAAAATGAGCGGCGATTAAATACATCAAAATTACCCTGCGAAAGCTCAGCAAACAAGGTGGCTCTCTGAACCGAACTGAAACCGGCACCAAAGGTCAGATTACCCGTCCGAGCTTCCCGAACCGCCACCCGTAGATTACGCCGCCCAGGAATGTTGGTCTCTTGTGGTGATAGCTGCACATCATCGAAAAACCGCGTATTTTCGAGCCTCAGCTTACTAATTTTCTCGCGAACGGTATCGTAGACATCGCCCGGCCCCAGCACCAATTCGCGCAGAATAACAATGCTCTTGGTCTTGGTGTTACCTTCTATGTTGATCGACTCGACATTGAATTTCTCGCTTTCAAATACTTCGTATTCGATATCGATGTTACCACTGTTGATATTCGGCTTCCGTAACATGCGCACCCGAGTGTCCAAATAGCCTGCCGTGCCGTAAAAATCTTCCAACCGCTCAACATCTTTGTCCAACAATGACGGCCGGAAAATCATACCGCTCTTCTGTCGCACCACACGCTTCAGCAAGCCCGGTTCATGAATCTCACTGCCCTTGAAATCGATATCACCAATCCGATAGCGGCGACCTTCTATCACCCCAATGGTGATGACTAATTTGGAGGCTGAGGGGTAATCAAATGAGATGTTCTCTTCCAGGATTTCCACATCAAGAAAACCCTCCTCGCGAAAATAATCGCGCAACTTCTCTAAATCCTCTTCGAAAACATCATCCTTGAGTCGGCCTTTTCCAGTCAACCATGAGAACATCCACCACCGGCGGGTTTCCATCTCCTTGCGCAATTTGCGCGCCTTAATATTCTCATTACCCACGAATACGATTTTGGCTATTTTCGCACGGGTGTTCTCCCGAATGTTGAATATCACGGTGCCGAATCCACTGGCCCGATCACGTTCAATGACGTAATTGACCGATATTCGGTTGTAGCCCTTCTTCTGATAAAATTCACGGATCTTCTCGGAGTCTTCTTTGACCTGCCGTTCATCCAAGGCCGTATTCGGCCGAGTCTTTACCTCTTTTTCCAAACGAGCATCCCGCACCTTGTTGTTGCCTTGGTAACGTATCGCCATCACCCGAAACTTAGGTGTCACCTCGACCACTAGGTTAAATACCTCGCTGCTGACGGTCTCTCGTTTGATCTCAATAAACTCAAACAGACCCGTGCGATAGAGCGCGCGGATATCCTGATCGATCATGGCATTGTCCAACAAACCGCCCTCACGGACCTGCATATTGGCCCTCACCACATCTTCGCTGACATTGGCCGTGCCCAAAAATTTGACCGAAATTGTGCCCACCTGATATGTCGGAGCGCTTTCCCGGGAGGTTGGGCTCTCCTGAGCAGATAGGCTCACACCGCTGCCAATCAGCATCAGTAAAAGGGTTAAGCAAGAACAGGTGACCCTGTAAAAAGGGTTACTGAGTATAGTTTTCAAAGCGGGTGATATCTCTAAGGAAGGTAAGTTTCAATTCTCCTACTGGGCCATTTCGCTGCTTGGCAACGATTAACTCAGCTGAATCGGCGGCAACCTGGAACTTTTCGTCTGCATCTTTTGGTCGGGTGAGCATGAGAACAACGTCTGCGTCTTGCTCAATTGAGCCGGATTCCCGCAGGTCAGCCAGTTTTGGTGCGCGGTTCTCCTTTTCAGATGAGCGGTTTAGCTGACTTAATACAAGCACGGGAACATCAAGTTCCTTCGCTAAAGCTTTTAGTCCACGTGAAGCCTCAGCCACTTGCTGTTCGCGAGGCACTTTGGGGTCCGTGGGGCTGAGTAACTGCATATAATCAACTATGATGAAACCAAGTTTGGTGCGAGCGTGGACACGACGCGCCTTTGCTCGGAGTTCCATAATTGAGAGATGACTGGAATCGTCGATAAAGATCGACGATTTTGTAAATTCATCTGCCGCCTGTAATAAACGCTGCTGTTCATCACCATTTTTGGACAAAAGCCCCTCGCGTAACAGCTTCATATTGACTCGAGATCTTGAGCACAACATGCGGAGCGCCAATTGGGCTGAGCTCATTTCCAGTGAAAAAAACAGGACGGTAGTGGCTTCGCCTTTTTTGGGCAACGCTGCCGCCTCGGCAAAATTGAGTGCCAATGAGGTCTTGCCCATCGATGGACGGGCCGCGAGCACGATCATTTCCTGGCGCTGAAATCCAAAGGTCAGCTGATCAAGGTCCTTGTAACCCGATGTCACACCGGTCAATTCCCCCTTCTTCATCATCATCTTGGTGATGACATTCATCGCCTCGTGCATGGGCTCTTTGATCTGCTTGGCCGCATCCGAGATACGGTCCTGCGTCACGCCAAAGATATCCTGTTCCACCTTGTCGATGAATTGCTCTAGGTCTCCTTCATAGTTGAAACACTTTTCCACCGCACCCGTAGCCACCTTGATCAATTCGCGCAGCAGGTGCAGTTCACGAACCTTGTCGATGAAATATTGAGCCTGTGCCGTGGTGGGGATACGGCCACTGATTTGAGTGAGGTAAGCGTAACCTCCAACTGTCTCCAACTGCTTTGAAGTTTTCAGTTCTTCGGCCAGAATCGCGATGTCTACCGGAGGGCTTTTCTGATATATTTCGCGCAGCTTCTCGTAAATCAAACGGTTGGCTGGTGCGTAAAACGCATTACCGGGCAACTTCGCTTCCAAGCATCGGGCGATTGTATCTGAACCATCCAATAGACAGCAGGATAGCAGATATTCCTCTGCTTCGATACTATGAGGCAAGGTGCGCCCCAAAGCCGACCCAGAATCTTCAGCCGGGCGCGCTTTGCGGGATATTGATCGATCGGTCTCAACCATGGGAAAACACCCTAGTAAGAGATAGCGTCAGACCCGCAGGCAACATTTGGTTGTGCACATTCTGTTCGCAAATACGAAGGCCGCGTCATTGAAACGCGGCCAATCGCAATGTGAGCAAAATCGCTTATTTGGATTCCTCCTCCTCAACTTCGATAGGATTCTCCGAAACAATATCAAATCCAAGCTCAACACTCACGTCAGCATGTAGTTTCACCTTCACGGTATGCTTGCCCAAGGTTTTCACGGGAGTGTGCAAATGTATGCGTTTCTTATCAATCTCGATGCCTGCTTCCACGAGTTTGCTGTGGATATCGCTTGAAGTAATGGCACCGAACATCTTGCCGCCGTCGCCTGTTTTGACAGCGAACGCCAACGACGTTGCCTCGAGCTTTTTCCCGAGCTCCTCTGCTCCGGCAAATTCCTGGGCTTCACGCGCAGCCCGGCGCTTTTTCAGCGCTTCGACCTGCTTGCGGTTCGCATTGGTCACCGGTACCGCAATACTGCGGGGCAGGAGAAAATTACGCGCATATCCCGCGCGGACTTTGACTTGATCACCTTCACCGCCGAGACCTTCGACGGGTTTAACTAGGAGCACTTCACTGTATGCCATGGTAGAATTGGGTTTGGTATTTTAGAATTGAGAATGAAAATTGATTAAAATGGGACATCTTCGTCCACCCCATCAGTTTCGGGAGCGTCTGATCGGCCAGTATTCCTAGCCGGAGGGGCATTGCGCTCCGGGCTGTGAGCCGCCCCAGCTTCACCACCTTCGCCACGGCCACCGAGAAATTGGAATCCCTCTAGCACAACCTTCAGCTTACTGCGTTTCTGACCCGAGGTCTTATCCTCCCACTGGTCAAACTTGAGGCGCCCTTCAACAAAGAGAGGACGGCCCTTGGTGCAATATTTGGAGATAGTTTCACCCTGCCGACCCCATGCCTCAATATCGACAAATGTAGTTTCATCACGCACCGAGCCGGATTCGTCCTTGAATTGACGATTAACCGCGAGTCCAAACTGGCAAATGGCTGTGCCTTTGGGGGTTACGCGCAATTCAGGATCACGCGTCAGATTCCCGATCAGATATACTTTATTGAAATTGGCCATGATGATGAGCGCTCATTCAGATCAGCGATTTAGACTGCCTGAATAAATGAGAGATGAACGTTATGGTTGAGGCGCAGGCGCTCAAGTAGCTGGCTGGGAGCCGCACCTGGAGCACTGTAGTTGATCTGAATGTAGGGAGCACCGGTAAGCTTTTTATCCGTTACCCGGATAAAGTCACGCTTGCCGAGATCCTCGACATTGGCGATCTCACCCTGGAGGGAGGTGATTTCGTTTTTAACCTCATCGATGATCTGCTCGACGGTGTTTTCAGTGCCGCGATTATCGATGATAAAAGTTGCGCGGTAATTACGGTTGGTCTGTTTCATTTGTTTCTCTGCGATTAAGGGTGGTCATGGCCCGTTCCACTCCGCTGTTTAGCAGGAGGTTGAGGCCTTTGAGGTAATGATCTAATGTATTTTCTATAGTATTTTGCTGGGAAGGTGTGAATTTCCCGAGAACGAAGTCTTTAATATCCATTTGCGGCGGTTCCTTGGGGCCGATCCCCAGTCGATAACGGGTAAAGCCATCGCCAAGGAGGCGTAGAACGCTTTCGATCCCATTATGACCACCGGCACTTCCCGTGGTGCTTAATTTCAGTAAGCCGAGTTCAATCGTGAATTCATCGTGAATGACCACAATATCCGCTGGTTCCGATTTGTAATAACGGGAGATTGCCGCAATGGCCCGGCCGCTTTCATTCATGTAGGTTAGCGGTTTGGCCAAATAGCAGGTGCCTACACCAGGCCGGTCCCACCGGGCAACGTCAGCCTCAAACTGTGACTGATACTGCCAGATGAGTCCTTGTTGGCGAGCGAAGGCGTCAATTACCACCCAACCAAGATTGTGGCGGGTGGAGGCGTATTCGCGGCCCGGATTGCCGAGTCCGGCAACGAGCGAGATGGACATGTCTCAAAGAACAATCGCGACACGACCCCAGGTCAAGTGGAGCCGTGCGCGGAAATTTACTTCTTGGGCGGAGCGGCAGCAGCGTCAGCATCAGCAGCCGGAGCGGCGTCATCGGTATCAGCAGGAACTGCATCACCCGCAACGGGGGCATCAGCGACTGGCGCAACCTCTTCTTCGATTTCCTCGACCGGTTCGACACAAGAGATGACGGGCTGTCCCTTTTGATCAAGAAATTCGACTCCGGTAATTGCAGAAAGATCGGCAACTTTAATTACCTCACCTACTTCTAGTTCGGTGACATCGACCACTATGGTCGCCGGTAAATCCTTGGGCAAGCAGCGGATATGGAGTGAATGGGTGATAATCTCGAGCACGCCATTCTGACCCTTGACACCAATGGATTCACCCTTGGTGCGCACTGGCACAGTAATTTCGATTTTCTCGCCTGCCTTAACTTCATGAAAATCAATATGCAGGAACCGATCCGTCATCGGATCCCGCTGGACTTCCTGCAGGAAAGTGAGCGCCTTTTCAGTTTTGCCTTCACACGTGAGCTCAACGAGCACCGCACGACCCCCAACTGCCTTGAGTAAGCGGGTGAACTCGGGGGTATCGACCACCAGACTCTCCGGTTTTGAGTGTTTCCCGTATAATACGGCGGGAATGCAATTTGCCCTGCGCAGGCGTCGTGATGCACTGCGCCCTTTTTGGGTGCGTGCCTTGGTATTTAGGATGTATTGACTCATAGTTTCGTTCCCCCTGTCACCCCGGAATTGAGGGCAGGCGTAGTGGAAAAGAGGAAGATGTGATAGGACTGCTCGACCCAAGGCAACCAAAACTTTGAAGCCCTTGAATTTTTCGGTAGTTTACTGCAAAAGCAGCATTGACAAGCTTCTGACCACCCATGTTCTTCAACCCTCTTTTAGCCACTGCCCGGTAGCTCAGTGGCAGAGCAGGTGACTGTTAATCACTTGGTCGCAGGTTCGACCCCTGCCCGGGCAGCCATTCTCTATAAGGGACTTACGTAATATTCGTAGGTCCCTTATTTTTTGTCTTGTCGCCTACTTGACGTTTAACACGGGAACTTAACTGGGATGCACCACCCAAGCTGAGTATACGGTAAATCAATATGCCAATTGGGACTCTATTCTCATTTCGCGAGTCAATCGAGTCGCTCCCCTAGCGGGGGGCGGGGGGGGTCGAGCATAGCTCTGGGCCTATGATTAAGATTGGTTCAGTGCCCCTTAAAAATTCAGCAAAAAGGCGATTTGAAACCGCGTATTCCCCGTGAGGGTAGCGGGTTTCATAGGTAAATGAGGTGTCAGGATAGTGTTTCACACGGATTTCACAACAAAAGGTAGCACAGGCACCTTTGAGAGGACCCCATTTACAGAGTTTGCGGAAAATCCGCACACACAGCGCACACAAAAAAGGCTCCAACACGCCTCTCAGTAAACCGGCCTCAATCTCAGCTTAACTCCGTCTGGCATTGCGGCCATTTTCATAGGTTCACGGGTAGCACCACTACGGTAAATTAAGATCATTTCTCGGCCTTGTGGGCTGATCTTGGGCACTCGGTCTAGCGTAACGGTAATTTGGCCTTGTGGCCCCGGTTGAGTGGCAAGAATGGCAAAAATTTCATCGGAGATAATGAGGTGGGCAGAAAGGTTCATGCCCCACCTTACCGCACCGCTTGGGACAGTGGTGGTCCCTACTCCTTCTTAATCTTCGCGTATCTTTCCTTCGCCAGCTTGGTAGCTTCGGCGATCTGCTCACGGGTCATTGCCTTTTCGACGATAGACATATTTTTCTTCGCATCGTCATCACCTAGCACACTTGCAACGTCCCACCAGGCGTGGGCCTCAATAGGATCTTTAATGACACCTTCGCCTTTGGCATACATGACTCCCAGATTGAATTGAGCAGTGGCCATCCCTTGCTCTGCAGCCTTGCGATACCATTTCACAGCTTGGACTTGGTCTTTCACCACGCTGTCTCCATTGGCATACATCAAACCGAGTACTAATTGGGCTAAGGCGTAATCCCCCTCGGCCGCCCTGCGATACCACTCCACTGCTTCTACGCTGTCCTTCGCGACGCCGTCGCCTCTGGCATACATCAAACCCAATTTGAATTGGGCTAACACTTCATCCTGTGCAGCAGCCTTGCGCAACCACTTGACTGCTTCTACGCTGTCCTTCGCGACCCCGTCGCCTTCCGCATACATCAATCCGAGTTGCAGTTGGGGGAAGACTTCGCCTTCTTCAGCCGCCATACGATACCACTTGACCGCTTCTACGCTATCCTTCGCGACCCCGTCGCCTTCGACATACATCATAGCAAGTTTGGCATAGGCGGTGACATTACCCTGCGCGGCAGCTTTGCTAAACCATTTTAATGCTTCGATGTTGTTTTTTGGGACACCTATACCGTTGGCATACATTACGCCTAGGCCACATTGAGCTGAATCTAAATCCTGCTCAGCCGCCTTGCTAAACCATTTGTATGCTTCTGCGCTGTCTTGCGTGATACCATCGCCTCGATAGTACATCAAACCGAGATTGCTTTGGGCATAGGCATTCCCCTGTTCAGCCGCCAACAGTAACCACTGCACGGCTTCGACGCTGTCCCTCGGGACGCCTTCGCCGTTGGCAAACATCACGCCGAGCATAAATTGGGCATAGTTGTTACCCTGTTCGGCCGCCATACGATACCACTTGACCGCTTCTACGCTATCCTTCGGCACGCCGTAGCCATCGGCAAACATTACACCGAGTCTGAATTGGGCTAAGGCATCACCCGTCTCGGCCTTCTTTTGTGACTCAGCTACTGACTCTGGTACTGCGAATATCGTTGTCGCTAGAAGCACAAAAACGAGAAGCCAGTTTAGAATTAGTCGCGTCATTTCACGCTGATACGACTTGGGGGTGTTAAGGTCAAGATGGGCTAGGCGTAGTTTCGCTGTTCTTCCGTTCTTTTTTGCCGGACATTTTCTCAAACTCCACGGCATCGATTTCGATAACGTGATGCTTCCCGCCCATAAGTGCTGATTTAAATACAATTTTATAAAAGTGGTCGGGCCCAACTAGTATGAGCTTAGACTTGAACTTCCTGGCTCCGTTAAAACCGGTAATATTAGGTATTCCCAGACTGAGTCCCACCTTGGTCTCAACCTCGTGCTTTCCAGTTTCTGTTTCAATAACCAGAACGTCTCCGTGAAACAGTTTCCCGATTTGTTTGCCATCAAATGATAGTTGAACGATCTGCGTGGCTACCAATAAATTAGTTTCACGAACAAATGAAACTTCAGCTTTGTTCGCCCAAAGACTTGATTGCACCATTAAGCAGCATGCCATGGTAAGAATAGTAAATCGCAGTTTTTTCATAAAATGATTCCGGTGCCCGCTTTAAAATCAATGGATTTTCGGGGTATCAGGAGGATTTTCTCCTGTTGATATCAAGTATTCAACTTTAATTTGGGACGGATCTCCTGGCGGGTAAGTCTTTGCGTGAAGCTTTCAATACCCACGGCGTCCTGTAGTGAGATTTCACTGAGAAGTCCGCACCTGGTTTCATCGAATGAGTCCCCATTTGGATATTCTATTTTACCGTCGAAATGGATTCGCCGTGATCCGCGACGGTGATGGTGCTCGCGCTAGAGGCATCTACCGTGATGGTGCTGACCTGATTGTAGCCAGCGATCTCAGCCTTCAGCGCATAGACCCCTGCATCGACGCTCGAAAAAAGATAGTTGCCACCCGCATCAAACGTCGCGGTGTAAATATTATTCCGATTAGAGAGGGTTACGGTCCCCGCTGAGATGCCCGTAACAACCGGAGCCTTACCCGCTACGACAGCCGCCGAGACTAAACCGTTGCTGAGCAAAGTAATTAAACCTGCAATTCTGAGTAATGAGGCGATTTTCATTATGTGTTTGGGGCGATTGCGACTTGCCGTTACTATCATAATCAGCTTAATACGAGTTAATTACTTCAAGGCAAACTCGGCGTTTACCGTGACGGTGATAGTCTTGTCGAGCGTTGAGGTATCGTTATTCCCTTCCCAGGTGGTGGCAGTGGAATACATCGGGTTTACTTGGACCACGCCCATACGTGCAGTCCGCAAGTGCGCGATCACGCGGCCTCTTTGTTTGGCAATTTCCTCGGCACGTCGCCGCGCGTCGCTGGTGGCAGCGGCGGCCATTTGGACCCGAGTTTCTTCAACCTTCGTAAAGATAAATTTAATGTCGTGGGTTTGGAGCGCTATATTTTGCGCTGTGAGCAGCAAGCTTTCAGCAGCCAAATGAGTTAAGCTGTCCACTTTAGGTGAGCTTATTTGAATATTTTGCTGCAAACGATAGCCCACAATTTCCCGGGAGGTATCAGTCTCGCTTTCCGGCTTAGCTGGGCCGCGATAGTAATATGTGGCATCTTGGTTTCTCCGAAACTCAACTAGCCAACGATATTTACCGCGTTACCTACAATGGCTAAGGCATACCAGCTACTCAGGCCATAGATTTTGCATTACTTCGATGTTCTGAACTATGCCTGCAATCGGGTTTCACGCATTTCATTGTTACGGAGAGAAACGGGCAAACGACCAATGCTGGTGGTATGATTTTCGGCGCAGGAAGTGCGGCCATGTATGCTAATGTGAATCAACCGGAAATCACATTAACTGTAAAATTTGGGGGTGAGAATACTGATTATTTTGATGCAGTATTCATCCAACAAAGTTTGAAGAAAAAATACAAAATTAAGTAGGCTAACGAAAGGTTTAGCCCTCAGGGGAACCCATTACTACCCCCTCCATAACAAAGCTGATAAAAGAGGGCGCTGAGAGGCCCTTTCTGCGGTCATATGCCCTTACTGTGGGCCTTTTCTCCGCCGATGAGGGGTAAGGTGGCTCTAGGGGTTCCGTATGATCAAAAACACAAGAATTGAGGAGGTGTTTCCAGTTTCAGTGCTGGAATATGACCGGTGTGTTTTTTGAAGGCATAGACCATTTCGCGGGTTGCATCTAGAACGTGTTCCTTCCTCACGTAAATTGCGTCGTGGACCGTCAAAACCCGGCATTCAGGCACCCTTGCTTTCAATGCTGGTAAAGCGGTGTGAAGGATGATCTCCGCTTCCAAATACTGCATCTTCACAGCCAGCTTGCTGTAATGCTCTCTCTTCTCGTTTGTGATGGCTTCGGCTAGCATTGGGTAGAGGCTAGTAAACGCCTCCCAGATTGGGTCTTTTTCAACGGGGATTGTTCGCCCGTAGAACACTGAGGTAAATACAGCTGCTTTTAACTTTTCTCGGCTTTCGCCCTCCCAGTTTCCTGCTTCGCCAATGTCTTCGTAGAAGTTGCCAGAGTAGACTGATTTGAGGTAACGCCGTTTCTCTTCTGACTCCGGAATTAACGTGGAATGCAGGAACGGCTGCGATGCTTTCACATCAATGCAAACCAAAGGCTCACCATCAAGCAGCGCATAGCTTCTAAGGACTGATGGGGTGTTGCAGAATGTAGAATAAATGCGTCCGGGGTAGGCCTGCGTCTCAGACACAGTGCAATGAAAGTAGAAATCCCGATTGGTGATAGCTTCGTATGAGCGTAGCCATGCCCACTCCTTTTGCCACTGACCTTCTGTGAAGGATGGCATAGCTTCAGTCCATGTGGGGTGAATTGAGAGATGCTGCAGATCCTCCCAAAGCATCTTGTTTATAGGGGCACTAGAGATAGCTTTTTGTAACCTTTGGTTCCTGTATTCTTTGTAACGCCTGATATGCTTCGCATCTACCGCCACAACCCCGAGTGGTTGCTGGGCGTATTCTTCTGTGAAGCAGTATTTATTGGGTTTCAGTTGATACCACTTCCCCTTTTTCCTCACGGCCCTGATTGCTCCTATGGACTGCAAATAGGGAAGTATCCTTCGAGTCCCTTCATCTCCCAGTAATCCATTAAGCCAAGCCCAACTAAGACACACATGATCTCTTTTACGCTCCAGTGATATCCTCAACATCTCGCCCAATACCAAAGCGCAGACCTCATATTTTTTACCTCCAGCTGTTTTTCTTCTTAGCCATTCAACTCCTAGAACCCCAATAGTTCCCTCTCTCACGTCTATCCCTATTGTCTGGGGACATTGTGTCCCACTTTGCTTGTAGGAAGTGTGGTTATGTAGTGTTTGGTTATCCGTTGTGGTTGGGTCCGGAAGTGTAGCTGTAGCAGGGCGGTTATCGCTTGGATGAACCAGATCAATTCCGTCATTCATCCTTGGGGTCTTTTGAAGCGGCCTCGGCAATGCGGTTAAGCAGTCGATTGTGCTCTTGGCTTTTGGATGCGAGAGACAGCAGGTCCTGGTCAGACCTCTGTTGGATGGTCTGTATCTCGTGTTCGAGGGCCTTGGTCTCTGCCTCCAATGATAAGGCGCTCATAGAAGGCCTTTCGTGCTATCACGCTTGTCCATCCAGCGTTGTAGAGCGGCAGCTGGGAAACGAATGTTCCTCCGGGTTAGGCGGACTATCGGGACACTTTCCCGCGCCACAAACTGCCAAAATGAGGCTCTGCTCTTGAAACCAAACATGACGGAAACTTCCTTTGAAGAAAGCATCCGACCCGATTTGATGGCGTTAGCTATCCAATCAGGTTGGGTTGCTGTGTTCGGTTGTTTTACGTTGGTGTTAGTTACTAATTCATCGTGCATATATCCTATTATAGCACCTGGATTTGGTGCTCCAGATTCTGCGCTAGGCGCATAGGAATTATTGGTCGAATTGTTCTTCATCGCTTTCATTACACCATATTTCGCGCCTTCCGTATCCCGTCCAACGGTGAGAAAACTACTTGGGTTCCCAACCGATTTTATTCTTTTCGTTTGGGGTAAATGGCCCCCAAGGAATTAGGGGAATGCCATTTGTGAGGGAACGGCTTATTTAGCCTGCGAGATTTATTTCGCCCCTGTCTTTGAATACCTCAAATATTGGGAAAGTAGCCTGAATTCCCTGCTCGATGGGTAAAATATAACTCTTTTCCAAGGCAGCGCCACGACGGCTCTCATGATCCTCAATTAATCGGGTAATATCGGGCGCTAAGTTTTTGAACCCAGATTTTGCAGCTAGATCGTATGAGTGCCTATCGCTGCGATATAATTCACATATTCCGAGGCGTTCACCCCGTGATGGAATTTTGTCTGCCCAGTGTTCCCAAACTAGAAACACTTCCCATGCTTTTGATGAGCCTAAAAGTTTGCCGGTCGGCTTCAACGCGAGTTTTTTGAGAAAGGGGACGGCTACGAATTGCTCTAATTTTTCAAAAATAGCATCTCTATGACCGCTGTCCCTAATTTGCTTTGGCACAGCGATGAGAACGTGGTCTTCCATAATCGCCTCTAGTAGCGTGACGTCTAGATCTATTGTCTCTTCTAGAAGGTCTAGTTCTGACGCAATAAACGGTAGTCGAGTAGAGCCGATAAACTGAGGTTCATAGTTATTCTTCGGCAGGTCTGTTTGGTCAGAGAAAAGTGCTGAAAAGCGTTCACGGAATTTGGTCGGTTGCTGGGGCCATGGTATGGCAGTATTGCCAGCATAGCCGTATTCAAACGCACACCGTGCGACCGCATTGCCATTGCGTTCAGCAACCATTCCTTCACCAAAACTGTTGGAGTTTATTTCGTCCTCGCATGTGCCGTCTTGGATGCCTTCACAGGTCTTTACGAACTGAGGGTTGCGTCGTAAGCATTCCCAGACCTTAGCAGGGAATCCGTCTGCGCATGGGTTGTAAGTCACTTTGGATCGGTCTTTTCTTGCTTGGTTAAATGATCATGCAAAACCACGAATAATGGATAAACTTTGTTGGAGGCTGCTATGTCATCTTTAACCATGGGCGAAAAGATGGAGTTGTTCAAAAGCTTATGCTTTTTCATAGATTCTGCATATACCTTTCCGAACATTATCGTTTGTTCATCCATGGATTCCAGGGTCTGCTCCTTAGCGTAGGAGAGCAGTCGACCTACTGATAGAAATAACGTCCCCTTTTTTTCTGTTTGCTCTGCCAATTCCTTCATTTCGGGGTCTCGGATAAATCCACTTATGGCGTAATAAAGGGCGCCGCAGCGGATGCCAATATATCCCATTTCAGACGGATCGGGGTTTTCGAAGTTAATCCTTTTTACCGTTTCAGAGAGAGGCTCCATCGCCATCGACTCTTCGGCATTTGTTACGTCTGATGCAGTTAACGTGGAGAACAGAAATAGTGACGTGATGAAGCCGACCGCGTATCTCATATTGTCAGCCTACTGAGTTTGAACTGCTATCGTCAAACCCTGACACTTAGATTGTAAAATGGTGGTATCGTGCTTATGCGGTCTGTTTAATTGCTGACCCTTGGCTATTAATATTCTCAATCGTCCCGATTTTAGCCACGGCCTTGGGGGTCAGGTTAAACCAAGCTTCACCGTCGTCTTTGCTGACAAGCTCGCGGTAGTGCTTAAACACCATATCCCGCGAATTGCCTGCTTCCAAAGCTGTTTCGTCTACGTTGCCAGTAGCTGCTGCACGGTAGGTGATGAAGCTATGCCTGAAGGCGTTTGCAGGGCAGGAGATTTTGGCTTTGCTCGCAAATGCTCGGATGCGGTCAACCCCCCAAGCTGGGGACACCAATTCGCTGTCTTTCTTGCATGCTAGGAGCCAATCGATGGCTGCTGGACATAGATGCACAATACGCATGGAGGGTGTGTTACGCTTGGCCTTGGTGACTGTGAGCAGCCCTCGCTTAAGGTCTATTTGCTCCCATGTTTGCGCATGAAGTTCCGTTCTCCTCAAACCTGCAAACCCAGCAAGCACGGCGGTAGCCAGATAGGTTGGGTGCTTCTTTTGCATGAGTTTAAGGACGGCTGCATATTCGGGCACTTTGAAGATACCTATCGCTTCGCTGGTTTCACGCAGAGGTTTCACCTGCTCAATTTCGGTCTGTGCGTTCTTTGGCAGATACCCTTCATCCCGAGCCCATTTCCAAAGCGTAGCCATGCGTTTGCGGTGTGAGTTGAATGTGGAGGGATGGACGTGTTTTTCACCAGATTGGCGGAAGGTGTTATGTAACCATTCCTTCAGTTCATTAGCGGTAAGAGTGTGTATCGGGGTGTCCGCATAGGCTTCTGCTAATCGGGGTAGGGTGCGGGCATAGCCTGCTGTTGTGTCTACGCCTGAGCGTTCCTTATCGCGGAGAAAGGCTTTTACGAGGTCAGCAATGTTAATGTCCTTCCGACCTGTGCCGTGGGCATCCTTCCAAGCCTGCGCTGCTACCAAAAAGTCCGCTCCGCATAGCTCCTTAGCTTTTGCCCATTCTTGGAGTGCAGATAGCAGTGGGTGAGACCCTACTAGACGCTTGGCGGCAACATATTCCTCCCGTTCCCCGCGAGAAAGCTCCGACCCTTCAACTCGGCCGGCTGATAAGCGTGAAGCAATCACCCGCGCTTCTTGAATCGCTTCATCCAAGTCCGCGAATTTCTGGGTCTTGCGGCCACTGGGAGATGAGTGAACCACAACATATGCAAGCCCGCTGCGGTTTGTCGGGTGCTTCACCTTGTAGACTGGAATAGTAACGCTACCGGACACGATTTTGCGGGGCCATTCCCGGTCCCTGCGCTTGGCTTTACCTTTGGATTTCATGCAGGGAACAAAAGGGAATAAACATACCGATACAAGACTAAACAACTGAATATATCCCTATGGGAGAGCGGGGGTATATGGTGCCCTTCCTGAGCACCATCCTTCGCTTCCGATGTGAACTTCTGTCGTCGTCAAGGCTATGATGGGAAAAGTCGCATGGCACGGCATGCTTATTTTCCACTTACAAGTAGAGGTGAGAACCCGGATTCGACAGAGTAGCTTGAGAGCGGAGCCAATTCATTGGCATGACTCAGACCGTTGGGTGCCGGTTTTAAAATTAGTTACACCGCGCGGGGGATCGCCGCGCAGAGTCATAATGTTACGAAAGCCGTCGGCATGAACGCAGTCCGCGATCGGCGGAGAGGAGAGCGGCGATTGATTTGTCTGGGATCAAGGTAGAGAGGGTCAAACGTCGTAGTCTAAATAAGGGCCGAGCCACCGTTCTGTGTCATCGATGGGCTGATCCTTGTGGGAGGCATAGTCCTCGATTTGGTCTCGGCCGAGTTTTCCTACGCTGAAGTATTTTGATTCGGGGTGGTTGAAATACCAGCCGCTGACTGAACTGGCCGGAGACATTGCACACGACTCAGTGAGGATGATGCCGGTGGCATCGGTCGCGTTGAGCAGATCGAAGAGCACGGGTTTGGCCGTGTGGTCGGGGCAGGCGGGGTAACCGGGGGCAGGGCGGATGCCGCGATACTTTTCGCGAATGATATCTGCCATCTCCAGATTCTCAGTCTTGCCGTAGCCGGAAAAGTCACGCGCCTTCTTGTGCATCAACTCCGCCAGAGCTTCGGCGAGGCGGTCGCCCAGGGCCTGTACCATGATGGCGTTGTAGTCGTCGTGCTCGGCTTTAAATTCCGCCGCGAATGCCTCCACACCGTGACCGGCGGTGACGGCGAAACCACCCATGTAGTCCATGCGTCCGCTATCCTTGGGCGCGATGTAGTCGGCCAAACAATGATTGAATTGATCGGCTGGTTTTCCCATCTGCTGGCGAAGCATTGGGAAAGTCGTGACGACCTTGAGTGAATCAGGTCGGCCCCCGTTCGACGAGCTCAGGGCGATCCCGCTGGGATCGTAGAGTTCGATATCGTCACCCACCGTATTGGCAGGCCAGAAACCAATGACCGCTTTGGCTGTGAAACGTTTTTGATCGATGATGCGCTGGAGCAGTGACTTGGCGTCATTGAAGAGTTTGGTGGCTTCCTCACCGACGACGGCATCCGTGAGAATATCCGGAAAACGACCGTGTAATTCCCACGCGGAAAAGAAAGGGGACCAGTCGATGAAATCGGAGATTTCTTTGAGCGATAGGGATATAGTTTCCGAACTGAACACCTTCGTGCCCAAAAACTCCGGCCGGGGAATGTCGACGCTGGCCCAGTCGAATTGCTGACGCTTAGACCGGGCCTTTTCGAGCCTGAGCAGCGGCTTGCGATTGCGGCGGGCGACGAAGTCTTCACGCTGCTTGTTTTGCTTGGCGGCGATATCGGCGAAGAAGGCGGGTTTCTGTTCATCGCTGAGTAGGGCACTGACCACATTGACCACGCGTGAGGCATCGAGTACGTGCACGACGCCATGGGCATATTCGGGTGCAACCTTGACCGACGTATGGGCAGGGGAGGTGGTCGCGCCACCGATGAGCAGGGGCACGGAGAAATTCTCCCGGGTCATTTCCTTGGCCACATGCACCATCTCGTCGAGTGAAGGGGTGATGAGACCGGAGAGACCTACGATGTCGGCGTTCAACTCCTTGGCGGTGGCAAGGATCTTGGCGCTTGGCACCATGACGCCGAGGTCGACGACCTCGTAATTGTTACACGCGAGAACGACCCCGACGATGTTCTTGCCGATGTCGTGCACGTCACCCTTCACGGTCGCTAGGACGATCTTGCCCTGGGCTTTGGCGGTGCCACCGGCGGCAATGAGTTTGCGCTTTTCCTCCTCCATGAACGGCGTGAGATAGGCAACCGCCTTTTTCATCACGCGCGCGGATTTCACGACTTGGGGAAGAAACATTTTACCTGCGCCAAAAAGATCTCCGACGACGCGCATGCCATCCATCAACGGACCCTCGATCACCTCGAGCGGACGTACGAACTGCTGGCGGCACTCCTCCGTGTCGGTCTCGATGTGGGTATCGATGCCCTTGACCAAGGCATGGCTCAGTCTCTCACGAATGGGTAGTTCGCGCCAGGCCGCAGCGGCAGCCTTGGGCTTGGTTTCGCCCCCGGCCTTGGCGGCATCGGCCGCCGCTTTCAGCTCCTCAGCGTGGGTGACGAGTCGCTCGGTGGCATCGGGACGCCGGTTGAGTAGGACATCTTCCGCCAGTTCGCGCAGCGTGGGCTCGATTTCATCGTAAACGCCAAGCATGCCGGCGTTGACGATGGCCATGTCGAGACCGGCCTTGATCGCATGATAAAGAAAGACCGAGTGCATGGCCTCGCGCACGGGATTGTTGCCGCGAAACGAAAAGGACACGTTGGACACACCGCCGGATACTTTGACGCCGGGCAGGGTGTCCTTGATCAACTTGGTGGCCGCAAAAAAATCTGCCGCGTAGTTGTTATGCTCCTCAATGCCCGTTGCGACGGTGAGGACGTTGGGGTCGAAAATGATATCCTCGGGGGGGAAGCCGATTTTCTGCGTGAGCAGTTCATAGGAGCGGGTGCAGATGCGCACTTTTTCATCGCGCGTGGACGCCTGACCTTGTTCGTCGAAGGCCATCACCACCGCGGCCGCACCGTAGCGCATCAAGAGCTTGGCGCGACGCAGGAATTCCTCCTCTCCGTCCTTGAGTGAGATCGAGTTGACGATGCCTTTGCCCTGCAGGCATTTCAAACCGGCTTCGAGCACAGTCCACTTGGACGAGTCGAGCATGATCGGCACTCGTGTGATATCCGGTTCGGCTGCGATCAGATTGAGGAATTTGACAATGGTGGTTTCGCCCTCAATCAGGGCCTCATCCACATTGATATCGATGATGGTGGCACCATTCTCGACCTGCTGTTTGGCGATGGAGAGACAGGCATCCCAATCACCTGCTTTGATGGCTTTGCCGAAACGGGGTGAGCCGGTGATGTTGGTGCGTTCTCCAACGACGATAAACTGGGCTGCGTTGCGAGTCATGGTTAGTCGATGCTGAGGGCTTCGAGGCCGCTCAATTGCATTTTGGCGGAAGGAGCCCGGACTTCCCGTGGCGCCAGTTCGCGCACTGCTTCGGCGATGGTGCGAATGTGATCAGGGGTGGAGCCACAGCAGCCGCCGACCAGATTGACGAATCCGGCGCGGGCAAATTCGCTCAAGATTTCGGCCATGTCGTCCGGCGTTTCATCGTAGCCACCAAATGCGTTGGGCAAGCCGGCATTGGGGTGACAGGTCACGAAACACTCTGCGATCTCCGAGAGTTCCTCGATGTAGGGCCGCATTTGCTTGCCGCCCAAGGCGCAATTTACGCCGACGGAAAAGGGATGGGAGTGGCGGATGCTGTTATAGAAGGCACCGATGGTCTGGCCCGACAGGGTGCGACCCGAGGCGTCGGTGATCGTCACGGAGATCATCACCGGCACGCGACGGCCGATTTCATCGAACAAGGTTTCGAGGGCGAAGAGAGCGGCCTTAGCATTTAGGGTGTCAAAGATGGTTTCAACGAGCAATGCATCGACCCCACCCACTACGAGTTCGCGTGCTTGCTCCAGATAGGCGGCGGCAAGTTGATCAAAAGTGATGGCACGATAGTCAGGGCGATTCACATCGGGTGACATCGAAGCCGTGCGGTTGGTCGGTCCCAGACCACCGACGACAAAACAATGACGGCAGGGAGTGGCTTTTTCGGCGCGGCGCGCGGCACGGATGGCGCACGCGACGGAAGCCCGGTTGATGTCTGCCACCAGATGTTCGAGGTGATAATCGGCCTGCGCGATCGTGGTACTGCTAAAGGAATTGGTCGTTACGAGGTCCGCTCCAGCTTCGAAATACGCGAAATGAATATCCTCGATCACATCGGGCCGGGTGAGGCTGAGCAGATCGTTGTTACCCTGTAGGTCCTGTGGATGATCGAGCAGGATTTGACCGCGAAAATCAGCCTCGGTGAGATTGCGCTCCTGAATCATCGTGCCCATCGCGCCATCCAGGATGGCTATACGTTCGCGGAAGAGCGCCGCGAGGGTCGACTCCGGGACATCGATTTGTTCAAATTCGGGGGCTGGCATACCCGATTTGTAGCGGTTTCATTCGACAAGGCAAGATAACATATCAACATATCAGTAAGTAACGATATGACTGATGGTAGTTTCGAAGTGAACTTCTCTAGCAGAGCTGGTTGACCTCGGTGTCGGTAGCGATAACCCATCACCTACATCAAGACCGCGTGAACCACAAAAACGTGGGTTCAACGATTCGCGGACTGCAGCAAGGCACAGATTAGAACTTCGCGGGACACGGTGCCAATAGCGGTGACTATCCTGAGCACCATGGCCCACGCAAGTCTTTGGTGAGACATGTGACGCAACGGTGCAGCTGGGCTAAACTGGAGATAAGTCCCCAGTAGATTAGGTAGACTTTAGGTGATCATACTGGTGGTCTTATTTTTATGGCACTTGCTATGCCGAAAAGGTCACTTTAATCGCGTTTATTATGTCGGGAAAACACACCCCAGCGATGGTAGATTGGTATCGGTCACCCTTGCCTTCAGCCCTTTTCAAGGAATTGCATGCCCGCAGTGATTTGCGGGCATGGATTCAGACGGGTGGATATTTGGCCATCACGGCCAGCACAGCCACGCTGGCGATATTGTCGTGGCGTCTGCAATGGGCTTGGCCGATTACCGTGGCATTGGTGTTTTTACACGGGACCGTCTCGCATTTCTATATCAACGGCATGCATGAACTGGGCCATGGCACGGTTTTCAAGACTAAGTCACTGAATGCGTTTTTTGTACGCGTGGTTTCATTCTTGGGTTGGATCAACTTCGAGATGTTCGATGCGAGTCACCAGCGTCATCATCGCCATACCCTCCATCCGCCGGATGATCAGGAAGTCGTGTTGCCGGTTAAACTCATGGTGAGGAATTTTATGGAACAGGCGGTGGTCAATCCACGTGGACTGTGGTGGGTGCTGAAGTATTTCGTTCGCATTGCGCGGGGAAAAATGGAGACCCCGTGGGAATTGTGGTGTTTTCCTCCAGACAAGACGGATTTGCGCAAGCCACCGGTATCTTGGGCGCGTTATGTGCTCCTCGGGCATGGGTTGATCGTGGTGTGCGCGATAACCACCGGTTGGTGGATGATCCCCGTATTGATCACTTTGGGGCCGTTCTATGGCGGTTGGTTGTTTTTCTTATGCAACAACACGCAACACATCGGGCTGAAGGACAACGTGCCTGATTTCCGGCTTTGTTGCCGCACTATTATCATCAATCCGGTGTTCAGATTTCTATACTGGCAGATGAATTATCACACTGAGCACCACATGTATGCGGCGGTGCCCTGTTACAATTTGAAGCGTTTACACGAAGCGATTCGTCATGATTTGCCCCCATGTCCAAAAGGTCTGATTGCGACTTGGCGACAGATAGGTGATATCGTGCGTAAACAGAATATTGATCCGACGTATCAGTATGAGGCTCCGTTACCACCGCCAGTTGCCGGTATTAACTGAGGGTTAAAAATCTCCTCAAGGACTGAAATCGAGCCCGATTTGACCCCAGTAAAAGCGCTTGCGTCAGACCCACGCTACCGTGGACACTGCTGGGGACCTTAACCCAGACCTGACCTACCAAGCAAACTACCGCGGGCTTATACGCTCGCTTCGCCTACATGGACGACAAAGACACCAAGGAAAATCCGTCTCCGGATTTCAACAAGTTAGACTTAGCCGAGCTGCAAAGCTTAAGCTTTGGCACTCAATGGACCCAGGATAAATCATCCCCGGTCGATAAGAGTGGCCAAGGGGACCGACCACGCCGCGACAATCGGCGTGATGGGCCCAGTGCTCCCCGCCGCGATCGGCGTGGGTTTAGCAAGCCAGCCGGAGGTGGACAGCAGCCCGGTGGTGAAAGGCGGGACCAGGGACCAGGTCGTCCGGCTAATCCGGGGGGCAGACCAGCCCGTCGGGATTTTAGAGGAGCTCCGCGCAGTGATGACCGATTTGAAGGTCGGGGTGCTCCCCAGGATCGCGGACCATATGAAAGCCCGTATTTTGATGTCGGTTTCTATCCCGAGGACACGAGCTTTGCCGCCTTGGCCAAAACCATCCGTGCTTCTTATCGCACCATTGAATTGTTCGAGATTGCCCGCACGGTCGTCGCTAAGAATGATCGTTTTATAGCCGTCCTGACGCGCAAATCCGCCAAGCCCGATGCAGAGAAAAAACCTCTGTATATCTCAGTGCCTGACGGTGTTCCCTTTGAAAGTGAAGATGCCGTCATCAGACACGTTATGGAGCTTCACCTCGGTATGTTCTTTGAGACGGCTGATGTTGAAATTGATCCGCCCAAGGGAAATTTTCAGGTCATCAACAAATGTGGTGTGACCGGCGAGTTACTCGGACCACCCAATTACCATCTCTACAACCAGATCGCACAGCAGCATTTCGAAACGAAAGTGAGTCGGGTTTCCCCGGAAGCATTTCGGGCGCGGATTGAATCTGTGCGTGACCCGGAGGCAGTCGCCCAGTGGTTGGAGAAGATGAAAAAGGTGACGCGTTACACTTGGAGGAATTTGGAAGCACCTGCACCGGCCAAACCAGCTGCAGCGGAAACAAGCGAGCCCATCAAGGTCGCACCTGATGCGGCAGAAGAAACGCCGGTGGATGAGCCAACTGTGTCTGATGATGCAACCGAAGTAGTGCCCAATGTTTCCGACGAAGCATTGGCTGAAGCCAAAGTTGAGACTCCCCCTCCCGTCGAAACAGAAACTCCTGCTACGGCTGAGGCCCCGGTTACCGACGAGACACCGGTCGAGGTTGAGGCTCCAGCTACCATCACCTTTGATAGTGTTGATGATGCCCGCATGCATCTGCTCTCGCAGGCTCGTGACCGCGTTTATAAGACTGTGGAAACAGCCCGGTTTCACGGCCATCTGATCGAAAAATTACCTCGGAGTGAAATCCGCGCTGCCGTCGAAGGTGCCCTCGAACGTCAACGCCGCTTCCCGCTCGATACGGCCAATGGGCTGCGCGGACGCTTGCGACGCGAGCATTTCACTATCTTCAAAAAAGGATCGAAAGGGGTTTCGTATGTTTGTGCGGTGAAGCGCAAATTCCGCGTCCCGGGTCAGACTTTCTCCGATAGCATCGGAGCGTTGATCTCATTCATTGAAATCAACCCGATGATCAAGGTGAGTGAATTGACCGCCAAATTTCTCGATATCCACCAACCCGCGCCTGTCGCGACCGACGGTGACGCCGCAGCCCCAGTGACCCCTGAGCTATCCCCAGAGCAAAAGGAGAAATTTACACGGATGCAGGGTGATTTGCGTTGGCTCGTCATGGAGGGCTATGTGACCGAGTTTATTGATGGTCGATTGTTTGCCGCTCCCCCAATTCCAGAGTCGAAGAAGCGCGAGAAAGATAATGCTGAGAATGACCCGGAAAGTTATCCAGATGCTCCCGCCGAAGCTGTCGTAACACCGGCAACACCGGTTGCGGTTAAACCGCCAGAGGAAACAGCCGCAACGGTGGTTGAGACGCCTGCGGTTGAGACGCCTGCGGTTGAGACGCCTGCGGTTGAGACGCCCACTAAACCTATTCCGGAGGGAAAGCCAGCAGAGTCGTCGCCGGTCCAGGAAACAGATTCACCAACTGATCCTACCACTGAGGAAGGCAAGGCTGAGGGCGAAACTCCGCCCCGTGTGAACTGAAGTTGTCTGATCGCAAAGCTAATGGCCAAGATTGGTGAGGTTGAGGCTTATCTTCAGCAGCATATTCCTATTACGGCCCCCATGGGTGTGCGAGTGCGTGCTTGCGGGTTGGATGGGGTGACCCTGACGGCACCGTTGGCGGCCAACGTCAACCACCGGGCTACTGTGTTTGGAGGCAGTGCATCCGCGGTGGCAATTTTATCTGCATGGACCTGGTTACATTTTGCCCTGCGTGATGACGATCTGCCCTGTCGAATCGTGATCCAACGCAATCAGATGGATTACTTGCTGCCGATCGACGGTGATTTCGCGGTGATTTGTGATGGTTTGAGTGCGACGCATTTGGACAAATTGAAACGGACATTGCGCCGGCACGGAAAGGCCAGGACCAATCTGAGCGCAAAGTTGCTTCTCAAAGGAACAACCGTGGCACGATTTGCCGGTGATTACGTGGCCGTGTTAAATTCTCACCTGAGCTCCGATTAATATCTGCTATCGGAGTCGGATCGTGTGGTGTTCGTCTGGGGCTATACTCAGGTCGATATGGATCGCATCGCTAGGAATCCAATCTGCGATTTTCTCCGGCCATTCTACCGCGAGAACATAGGGGGAAGTAAGGAAGTCTTCCAAAAGCAGGTCCTCGATTTCCTGTGCTGTCTCAAGTCGGTATGCGTCGAGATGGAGCAGGGTGCGCTGACCTTGATGAAGTGTGTAAATTGAGAAGGTGGGGCTTGTTACCGTCCCGCTGATCTTCAGTCCATGCGCGAGGCCACGCACGAAGGTGGTTTTGCCGACCCCCAGGTCACCATGTAGTGCCAAGGTCACATCGACCGGCAACTCTGCGGCGAGTTCAGTTGCGATGGCCTCCGTCTCCTCCGCAGATGATGTGGTGATCCCAGCCCGCAGTTTATCGTAGATGCTCGTAGCCATGATAACGCTCCAGATTGAGCAGGTCTTTTTTAGAAGCTGATTTGACCTCAAACCGGCCGATGCGGGTCAACTTGGTGCGGGGGAAGGATTGTTTCCATTTTTCGACCAACTGAGCCTGATTTGAGCGACCTGAGTATGTGAATAGCAGTTCATAATCTTCGCCGTCGCTTAGGGCTGCCCGGATATTACACCCTCGGCGCAATGGTAGCTGGGATTCCTCCAAGAGAGGTATAGCGCCTTTGGGGGTCAGGGCGCGGATGTCCTTAGCCAGGCCATCGCTCAGATCCAACATCGACGTGACATTCTTCTGTCGTGCGAGCCAAGATCCTTCGGCCAATCTTGGGGTAAAGCGATAGTGATGGCCGCTGCTCAAACTACCGCCCAGACGGCCAGTGACATAGATCCAATCACCGATTTTGGCCCCGCAGCGGGATAGAATACGTGGACCAGTCGCTTTGCCCAATAGAGTCAAAGTGGCTGCAACCGTGAGATCTGATTGCGCGATATCACCCCCGACAATCAGTACCCTATAACGCCGAGCGCAAGCGGCCAGACCGCGGTAAAATGCCTCCAGCCATTCCAAGCTGGTGCGGGGATCCAACGTGAGTGCGAGCACAGCTGCGGTGGGCTTACCGCCCATGGCGGCGAGATCACTCAAGTTTCGTTTGAGCAGCTTGGCCCCGACAGCTCGGGCTGGAATGTGATCGTCGAAATGCTGACCGTAGATTACGGGGTCAACGGTGATGAGTTGGCGGCCCGATACCGCTGGCAAAATCGCACAATCATCGCCGATCCCGAAAGGAGTGACGGGTGATACTGAACCGAGCCAACGTTGAACTGCGGAAAGTAGCCTCACTTCTCCCAATGAAGCGACGGAACCGGTAATACTGCGCGAAAGCACTTTCATGAATCATAGACCTACGCCGGCGAATATCAGGATGATAGTATTCAGGTTGAACAAACCGTGAGCGATGATGGGAACGGCGATGCTCCCGGTGCGCTCATAGGCGAGCGCGAAGATAATGCCCAGAACGGTCAAGGGGGCGAAACTGGCCAGATTGGCGTGTAAAGCGGCGAACAGTAGTGCGGGTCCCAGCAAGGCAACCCAACGCGGCACCCGGGTGCGGAAGTAACGAAATATCCCTCCTCTAAAGATAAGCTCCTCCGTAACCGGCGCCATCACTATGGCCAATATGATCATCAGGCCCAATAGGATTGGTGATTCGATGTTGGCAAAAATGGCAATCAGATCCTGCTCCTCAAGTGGCACGCCCAAGAGTTGCATGAGATACTGCCAGGAGAGACCGACGACGGTCAGTATCGGCAACGCGATCAGTAACGTGACGATGCCATATTGAGTGATCTTGCTCCAAGCGGGCGGGTTGGACGGATTTCCGTTCTTTCTTTCGAGAAAAGTTTTGAACCCAAACACCCCTAGCAGCATGCCGCCTTGAAACGCTCCGCTGCTGATGATGAGGTCCATCGTTTCATGCAGATCAGTAGATTTTAAGATCAATGACGTCAGCGTCTGCGCGAGAAGTCCGCCACAGATAATCAGCCACAGGAACAGCAGAAATTGCGTAATCGAGATATCCCATGCCGGCATCGCGGCCGTGCGTTCCGCGGCGTGTGTCTGTCCGGCACGACTCAAGCCATGCCGCCAAAGCAAAAAGCAACCGAGCAACAGCAATACCAGTTCGAATGAGACGACGAACGAGAGTGCAATGGAGGACGTTTCAGGCATCCCTCCGAGTGCGGCGGAAAATATCCGATGGCGCAACGCCAACTATCGCCGGTTGTTAACGAATCTTTTTGCCGTCAAAGACGACGCGGCCGTCAACAATCGTCGTTTTGACCCGACCAGTCAGGATCTGACCATCCCACGGTGAATTACTGGATTTGCTGAAGCCTTTGGTGGCATCGTAGGTCCATTTTTCATGGGGATCAAAAATGCATATATCCGCGGCGGCGTCCGTGGTTAACGTGCCAGCCGGTAGATTGAAGAGCTCAGCGGGACGGCGCGTCAACAGGTCGAGTATCCGGGGAAGTCTCATTTTGGCTTCACGCATCAGCACGCCGAGGGTCACAGACAGCGCGGTTTCCGAACCAAGGATACCGTTGGGAGCGTAATCGAATTCCATGTCCTTTTCGTAATTCGTATGTGGAGCATGATCGGTGGCTACGATATCGATGGTGCCGTCCTTGATACCTTCGATGAGCGCCTGTCGGTCCTCCTCGGTGCGCAATGGCGGGTTCATCTTGAAATCGGGGTCGTAAGTTCCGAGAGCTTCATCGGTCAGAGCAAGGTGGTGGGGCGTGGCCTCGGCCGACACTCGAATCTTGCGCGCCTTGGCCCGGCGCAATAGTTCGACCGCGTTTTTCGATGAAATGTGCTGCATGTGGATGTGCGCACCCGTGTAGGTCGAAAGGATAATGTTGCGCGCGACGATGAGGTCCTCAGCGGCATTGGGCCAACCGCGCAGCCCGAGTCGAGTTGAGACCACTCCTTCGTTCATGACCGCGCCCTTGGTCATGGAATGGTCCTGGCAATGGTCCATGATCGGCAGGTCAAACATCTGGGCATACTCGCATGCGCGACGCATCAATTCGTTGGATTGCACGCAGTCGCCATCATCGGTGATAGCCACTACCCCGGCCTTTTTCAGGGATCCGATGGGGGCCAGGGCTTCGCCTTTCATATCCACCGTGATACAGCCGGTGGGATATACTTTGATCACAGCATCACGTTCGATTGCGTCTCGGATGAATTGAACAGTGCCCGTGGTGCTCGCGGGAGGTGAAGTGTTGGGCATGCAAACGACCGAGGTGAATCCGCCGGCAGCGGCGGCACTGGTGCCGGTGGCGATGGTTTCCTTGTGGGTCTGACCCGGTTCGCGGAAATGCACATGCACGTCGACCAATCCCGGACATGCGACGAGTCCGTTGGCATTGATCACTTTCGCCTTTTTGCGTTCGGCTGGAGTGAGCTTGTCGACGATGTGGCCGTTTTTAACCAAGAGGTCACCGATGGTATCCCGCTTGTTGGCGGGATCTATGATACGGGCTTTTTTTATCCAGATAGCAGGCATGGGATTCGTTGGTCAGTCTGTCGCGGTGACGTATTCGGGTTGGCCTCCACTGCATAGGTAAAGCACCGCCATGCGGACGGCGATGCCGTTGGTTACTTGATCGAGGATGACGCTGCGCTTGCCGTCCGCCAGAGCACTGTCGAGTTCCACGCCGCGGTTGATGGGGCCGGGGTGCATGATGATGGCCTTGGGGTTGAGCCATGAGGCCCGGGTTTTATTGAGCCCGAACATACTCGTGTATTCACCGATCGAGGGGAACATGCCGAGCGACTGTCGTTCATGCTGGATACGGAGGAGCATGACTACTTCGGCATCTGCCAGAGCGCTCCGCAGATCGTGGGAAACCTTCACTCCCAATGCAGAGAACCAATTGGGCACGAGAGTCGATGGCCCAACGACCGTGACATTGGCCCCAAGTTTCTTGAGGGCATGAAGATTGGAACGGGCGACCCGACTGAAAAGAATGTCTCCCAATATGACGACCTTGCGTCCCTTGAGTGAACCGAGTTGCTCCCGCATCGTAAAGGTATCGAGCAGTCCTTGGGTGGGATGTTCGTGAGCGCCGTCACCCGCATTGATGACCGGGATATTTAGGATTTCGGAAAGATACAGCGGGGAGCCTGCCGCCGAGTGCCGAATGACGATCATGTCGGCCTGCAAGGCTTGGATATTCTGAGCGGTATCGCGCAGCGTCTCACCCTTGGTTGTCGAGGAACTGGAACCATCAAGGGAGATGACATCAGCGCTCAGCCGCATGGCCGCCATGGTGAAGGCCATGCGGGTGCGAGTGCTCGGTTCAAGGAAGAGATTGACAATCGTTTTGCCGCGTAAGGCGGGGACTTTCTTTACGTTGCGTTTCAAAGTCCGCTTAAAAGCGGCGGCAGTCGTGTGAACCTGGTCAATCTCGTCGAGGGTGAGCTCTTCGAGGGTAAGAAGATGGCGGCGCGTCCAGGGCATGGGAAAATAGGGATTAACGATTCGAGGGTTTCGGTTTTCTTCCCCGGGCCTCGATGCGGATGAAATCATTCGTGGGGGAAGTGCGGTCGAGTCGAACGACGACTTTTTCGGTGGGCCCGGCTTTGAGCATCATACCGGTATAGTCTGCCGCTACCGGCAGTTTGCGTCCACCGCGATCAACCAGAACAGCGAGTTCTACTTTGGCAGGGCGACCATGGTCGAAGAGTTCATTGAGGGCAGCATTGATCGTGCGACCCGAGAAGAGCACGTCATCGACCAATATCACCGTGGCCCCATGGACATCGGTGGAGATGTGGCTGGGGGCCAGCTCCTTGGGGATCGGATTGCGACCGATGTCGTCACGATAAAACGAAATATCAATCGTTCCGGTATTTTTAACCCCAAGTTTAGCGGCCAATCGCCGATTCAATTCGAGACCTCCATTAGCGATTCCGAGCAGAATCAGGTTTCGGGTGGTGGAATGGCTTTGGGAAATAGCCTCGGTAAGCCGATTAATGGCGGCTTCTATATCGTCTGGTCCGAGAGATTTTGTTTTTGCCACTAGCCTTGTTTTTGAAGGCGGGGCCAATTCCGGTAAAGCGGAAAGCATTCGTTACCGAGAAATAGCTGACTCTAACGAGAAATATTAGCTCTCGGGCTCCGCTTCATTAGTCCTGAGCGGTAGAAGATGGATTATCGACATTCCGTCTTTGATGGCGCCAACCAAGCAGCTAGGTCCGCATCATTAGCGATATTGGTGCCGAATTGGTAGTCATGGGCAAGGAGACTGGCGTAGCGGACATCGGTGAATCGTTTGCAGTGCAGCAGGATTTTGGCATTTTGCCCCGGTGCTCTTACTAATCGGCCGAGGGCTTGATTCACTTTTTGCAGACCGGGGATCTGGTAAACCCGACGGAAGGCGGCTTCCCGGCCCAGTGAGTCGAATTCGGCCATTCGGGCTCGTTGCACCGCGTTAACCTCAGGCAGGGCTGGACCGACGAGCATGGCATGAGTGATGCGACCGCCGAGCAGATCAATGCTTTCGGCAAAACTGCTCCCCAGCACCAGAAAGAGCGCATCGGCCAGAACCAACGATTCCTCCACCCAAGTGGATTGCGCTTTGAGTTCGTGCAGCCGTGGTTGCATCGCAATGCGCAGCAGGCCGCTGCTGTTATCAGCGGCATTTAGCACCGACTCGGCATAGGCATAACTGGGGAAAAACACGGCGACAGGTCCGCGTGCCGCCTCTTGCATCGTTTCGATGGTTTTGGCCGTGGTTGCAAAATATCGGGACCGTTGTTGGAAAGTGGTGTCCACCCGGCAATCCACCGCGACATCGTAGGCTCCATCGCGCCATGGCGTGGCCGCGTGAAGCAGGGTGGGGGCAGTTGTTGGCAATTGCCTTTGATGAGCAGCGGTTATTTCAGCACGGTTCAGGGCCACCGCTTCTACATCAGCCAATCCAATATTTTCAGTGAACTCTGCGGTGGGACTCAAGGTGGCTGAGGCCAGCACGATTCCGCCGTAGGCATGGAGCGTTTCCCCGATAGCATCCGCCGCGTCCAAACAGGTGAGCGCAAGTTGCCCTTCACGAGGGCACCACACCAATTTACGCAGTTGATCATTACCGAGCCATTCAACCAATTCCTGAACCCGCCAGAGTTGGTCGCTGAATTGCTGACCCAAAGCCGCGTAATCGAGGGGTTGATTCGCCAACAGGCTGGCAATCGTCTTGAGTGTTTCGGCCAAGTCGGCTTCCAGCGCAGGATCAAGCGACTCCACCGGTAACAATGCACTGAGGAGTTGTGTGTAGCTTTCCCACGCCCGCACCAGATTGGTCGGAGCTTGGATGTGATCGAGCTCGGCCAGCAGGGCGCGCGCTTCCGAAGCGTGCACTTGGTGGGAAAAGGAATCAGCCACCCTCGAGGGCAAATTGTGCGCTTCATCGATGATGAGCAATGTGCGCGCTGGATCGAATCCGGGCTGAAAGTAGAAAAGACTACGGTTAGCGGGAGCGAATACGTAGTTGTAGTCACCGATCCAGACGTCGTTGAAGGCCAGTGAGGCTCGCGTAATTTCGTAAGGGCAGATACGGGCATCGCGACCCGCGGCGCGCAAGGTTTCCAGGTCGCGGGCCTGATTTTCCAAACGATAGAACCGGGCCAAACCACTTTCGGGCCAGCGCTCCTCAATGGCATCCAGATAGGTGCAATTGTCGCGCACGCAATGAAACGTATGATTGACGCAATGTTCAGATTTATTGCGCACGTGCCACGCGGCAACAGCCGGTCCATCAGACTCTGCCACAGTGTAACCCATTGGGTTACACTTTTTGCTATCTGTTTGGGCTGTCTGATTGGCCGCACTTTCCGTGTGGGCGGGATCCAGAAGTGTCGGGAAAGTGTCACCTAATGGGTTACACTTATCGGGGGCGGTCATCTCTGCCAATTGATGGACGACCTGGATTTGACCGGTGGACTTGCTGGTAAGATAGAGGGCGCGGTCGAAGTGACCGGAGCGCAACTGGCCGAGCGCGAACTCGAGCAACACGCCGGTTTTGCCAAAGCCGGTGGGAGCCTCGAATAAAACGGCGGGATGACGTTCAAATGCCGTGGTCAGATCGATGAGGGTGGTCTCTTGCCCCGGCCGTGGGGCGGCGAAGGCGGAACAGAAGCGCAATCCCTGGAGGCGTTCGCGAGCGCGCAGACGCAGATTGAGAAATTCAACAACCCGATCGAGTTGTGCGCGGTGGGTGGCTTCATCGGATTGGGTCAGCGTAATGCTCTGGGCAAGACCACTTCCGGCTTCGACAAAAAGTAATTCGGCCTGAAATCGTTGAGTTGGCACGGACACGCGTTGCAGAGCCAGGTAAGTTGCTGCCTGGGTGAAATATTCGGGGTAATCGCGCCGTAGTTGGGATTCGTCAGCCGGAAGCGGACGCATGACGGTCTTGATTTCTCGGAGTGTAACCGATTCACCCGGGGGTTGATCGGGGATCATCTGGTCGATGCGACCCTTCAGATTGAAGGTCCATCCTTGGTGAAAAAGCCGCTCGTTTACGGTGACTTCGAATTCGGCATCAGCTCGTTCTTGGGCCACACTCTGACGTAATTCCTGATGCCATTGCGTGCCCAGCTGAGCACGCCAGATACCTTGCTGGCCGCTCCCGCTGTCATGCGGGCCGAGTGAAAAAACGGCGAACTCTCCGACGCTTAACGAGGCTTGGCGCTGATCAAGATCGAATGCCATCGCGTCAATCGAAGAGGATTTCGGTGTGGCCGCGGAGGTATTCCTCAAGGCGGTTTTGTAATCGAGTCACGGCGACATCAGCGGCGGTCTGTCCGGCAGTAGGCTGATTGAGTAGTTCGGCGACCAGACGACGATCGGTTGAAGGGAGGGTGGGCAGCCAATGCTGTTTGATCGGATACCCTTCATCGCGGGCAAAACAGTAGACGGCTTTGAAATGAACGATATCCGGACGCTCGGCCGTGTTGAAGGCGGCGAAAGCTTGTCGGAGCAACGCAGCCACCGGAGCCCGGCTTTCTTCGGAGACGTGATTACGGGCGATCAGAGCGGAAAATGCAGAAGCGTGAAGCAGGGCATCATAACTGCGCCCGATCCCGACGGCTCGGTTCAGGAGGCGACACTCCTTCACGAACCATGTGCGGCCCTGGTTGGTGCTTTCAAGTATGAGGGCTGCTTCATCAAACAGATCAAGCGGTGCGAGAATGTTGCCACCGGCCTTTTTCTTCGGGAGCCGCTGCATGACGAGTAGATTGCCATGTTCTGCTGAAAAAACTGTGCAAGTTTGAAACGCATCTCCGGGCGGCCTATTCAGCAGCACAAAAGCATCGGTATGAAGCGAGAGGCCGGGCACGCGAACAGTTCAGCTGTCTTGGTCGGGTGAGACCAAATTTTTAGAATCACTTGTGGGCCATGGGGGAACGACGCCCCCTCCGGAGATGATGAGTTTCATGCCTTCACCGACACTCATCTCAAGTTCCACGATGTCCTCTTTCGGGAAAAGAATCAAAAAGCCGCTGGTGGGATTGGGGGTCGTGGGCACGAATACGGTCCACACCTCCTTGTTGGTTTTGGCCTGAGCCTCACCTTGGGTTTTGCTGGTGAGAAAACCAATCACCCAGGATTCCCGGCGGGGGAACTCAATGAGCACGACCTTGCTGAATAGGTTGCGCTTCTGGGAGCCAAATGTGTCCACGATCTGCTTGACTGTGGTATAGACCGCATTGACCCCGGGAATACTCAGCATGATGCGTTCGCCGACGCTCAATAAATATTTGCCGAAAACGTATCGCGATACGTAACCCAGCATGGCGACCAGCAGAAGCACAATGAGGGTTGCGATGATATCCCAGACAATGTTCAGACTGGGACGGTCTCGGAGGAATTCCGGGAGAAAAACGAAGAATATCGGCCGAAACGTGCCGCCAACGACTTCGATGATTTTGCGCAAGGCCCAGATGGTGACCACCAACGGGGCGAGGAGGACCAAGCCCGTTAGAAGGGCATTGCGGAATGTGATAAGCTTGGAGTCGTCGAATTCAGACATGGTTTAAATTCGGATCTTCATCATCCCGAACCAAGGAAGCAAAATTATTTGCGCAAAACAAACACAGGGATGGCCTCAGCCGCCTGTAAAAGCTTGATGGCTCGGGCCTCGGCGGCCCGCATCTGCCTTTTTTTAGCGGGTTTGAGGTCGTCATAACCTGCGAGGTGTAACCAGCCGTGCACCAAATAGAGGGTCAACTCAGTGGGGAAATCACGGTCATGTTGATGTGCGTATACGGCGGCACGATCCGCGGAAACACAGATCTCACCGGCCGAGCCCAAGACAGTATCGCCGTCAAAAGTGATGACATCTGTTGGGGTGGGATCAGCCAGATAGTCCGCGTGGATTTTTGCCAGAGCCGCATCGGTGAGAAACACGAGAGAAAGTTCACCTTCAGGACAGCCTCCGAGAAATTTATTGGCCACCTTGTCCAGGGTGTGAATCACGTTGCGCACCGTTTTGCTATTCAAGCGCAACCGCGAGTTGCGATTGGCAATACTGATGCTGCGTGCCTCGCTCATACTTTGGACGCGGGTGCCGATTCGTCTCCCGCGGGGTAATCAACGCGCGAATGGAGCATGTTCAACATCGTGTAATTGAAGCTGGCTTTAACTTTGGCCAGTTCGGCGAAAGTGAGTGGAGATTCATCAAGTTGATTATCCTCAATATGTCCCCGGAATACGGCGTCGATTAGTTCGCCCATGTGCTGAGGGGTCACTTTGCGCAAACTGCGAGATGCCGCCTCCACGCTGTCGGCCAGTGAAATAACGGCGCTTTCCTTGAATCGGGGCACGGGGCCGTCGTAGCGGTAGGTGGATTCGTGGACTTCGACGGGAGACAAGCCCGGTCTGGTCGAACTACTGCCCTTTGACGAAGTCACGGCGCGATGGAAAAAATAACGAATGAGTGAGGTGCCGTGGTGTTGACGGATGACATCAACGACTCGGCGGGGCAATCGGTGTTTCTGGGCCAGATCAACGCCTTCCTTGACGTGACTCTTGATGATCAAAGCTGAGAGTGACGGATTATTGGCGTCATGCGGATTGCTGCCGGTGCGTTGGTTTTCGATGAAGTATTCCGGTTTTACCGTTTTACCAATGTCATGAAACAGAGCGCAAACCCGCGCGACGATGGGACTGGCTCCGATGGCACTGGCCGCATTTTCCGAGAGTTGTGCCACCACCAATGAATGATGATAAGTGCCCGGTGCTTCCAACTGCATCAAGCGCAAGAGGGGATGATTGTAGTCCGTTAGTTCAAGCAGGGTGATGTCGGTCGTGCGTTTGAAAAGACTCTCCAATACGGGCAACAGACCCACCACGATGATACCGGTGAGCACGCCCGAGGCCAACCCGGCTCCGAATTGCTTGATCAAGGTGGGGAAAGGTAATTGATCGGCGAAACCAACCAACAAGGCAAAGAGTGCAATGGTGAGACCACCAAACCCTGCGGCGCGCACGACCCGGCTGCGTTTACGGACATCCTGGCAGGCAAAGATGGCTACAGTGGAGGCGAGGAAAGTCAGCACGAGCAGATCGAGGCGATTGCCGTAAATGACACCTGTGAAAATCGAAATAAACAACGCCATGAAGATGGCGGATCCGGCATCGATCAGGATGGCTACAATCAGGGGGGCGAAAGCCGACGGAGCGAGGTAGGGTAAGATTGAGGCCCAGGCAGCGTTTTGCGCAAAGAAGTCCAGACTCCCGAGTGAGTAGACCGCCCGCACGAGCGTGATATTAAGAATAACGACCAAAGCGAGCAGACCGAGCCGACCATTGCTTTGAAATGTCTCGCGGTCCTCCAACCGCACGTAGAAGACGCTGGCCAGAACCATGGCGAGCACGAGGAGTATCCGCCCGAAGAGTTGCAAGTCCTCGTCAACCTCGTTGGCGGAGCTTTCGCTCAGGGCTGTGCGATGAGCCATCAGCATTTCGTATTGCTCGGGAGAAACTCGTTTGCCGGGTTTGATGATGGTTTGCCCCCGGGTGACTGATACCACCACGGGCTTGATTTGGCTGATCGAGGCTTGTTCGCGCGCGGTGGTAGCCTCGCGATCGAACACGAGGTTGGGGGCCACCCCGTTGCGCAGGAAACGAAATAGGGCGAAAGAGATTTTGCGCGGCACATCTTCCCCGGAAAGATTGATGCGCAAATAGGTCAGCGCTTCCTCCAGTGACTGCACATCCCGCACGCTGACACCACCCTCGGGTAGGGCGACTTGGCGCACTGACATTTGTCCCGGTGCGTCGGTGGAAAGACTGTCGTCATGCACACCGTCGGCGTAGATCTGGCGCAAGACGGCAAGACCGGATTCGATGAGCGTGCCCCTGCGTTCGGGTTCGACCTCATTGACCAACAGTTTCAGGTCATCGTAACTGGCGCGGTAGGGTCCGCGTGAGTTGAAGGTTTCAAAGGCTGCTGTCAGATCGATCAGGATGTTTGCCGATATGAGACTGTTGTCAGGTTGGAGCCTTTCAGCCTCGGCAATCTGGTTCTGCAATTCATGCACCGCATCAATGAACGTCAGCAGCTTCGTGTTCTCCAAGCGATAAACTGGTGGAACCCGATCGACGATTTGAGCTTTCGCCTGCTGGGTCAGGGTTTCACTTTCATAAGAAAATGGCACGGCTGCAGTGATGCGTGCTGTGGCCATTTGGTTGGGGAATACGCGCAGATTGGCGGTGCTCAAGCCGGCCGAACTGATGACGACGATCGCCACGACCGTGACACAGAAGATCACCGCGGTAACCCATCGACTCTGTTCCAGGAAAACCATGAATGCCCCAGGCTCGGCCGTGCGGCGTGATTTCCGCTTGGTCAATTTTGCCATGAACTGTTTGAACCATGCCATGTCTAGCTTCCTCCCTTGGGGTTTATGGGATTAAGATACTCATCATAGGCAGCGATGATTTTTTGCACCAAGGGATGGCGCACCACATCCGCAGCGCTGAAAAAGTGAAAATCGAGGCCGGGCACGTGATTGAGAATATGGCGAACCTCGATCAGCCCGGACTGTTTGCTGCGGGGCAGATCCACTTGGGTGATGTCACCGGTGATGACCATGCGCGATTCTTCGCCGAGACGAGTGAGGAACA
>FLOH01001185.1_pt1 | contig 42302 bp, 38 predicted proteins | sample 756751 | NCBI WGS metagenome assembly FLOH01 (sample SAMEA4026879, study PRJEB14308) | marine metagenome | biome: coastal water; material: water | depth 74 m
GCTTAAAAAATGGCGGTGATATCCTGGTCGTTTTTGGCGATACACCGCTGGTGACGTCGGAGACATTGCGCCGGATGACCTCACGGCGGCATGAGGCCGACAAACCGGCTGTGGTCGTGTTTGGATTTCGCCCGGACGATGCCGCGTTGTATGGACGCCTGATCCAGGACGCGGACAATCATCTGACGCGGATCGTCGAAGCGCGCGACGCCAACAAAGACGAACTGGCGGTCGGCTTGTGTAACGGTGGCGTTGTCGTCATCGATGCCGAAATCGCTTTTGAGCTGCTCGCCGCCGTCGGCAACGACAACGCCAAGGGCGAATACTATTTGACGGATATCGTATCGGCTGCGGTCGAATTGGGGCGGTCATGCGCCGTCGTTGAGGGGGATGCGGAGGAAATCATGGGTGTAGACAACCGGGAGGCGCTGGCAAAGGCCGAGGCTTTGATGCAGGACCGCTTGCGCGCGGCAGCCCTGGCTGCAGGCGTCACCCTGACCGACCCCAAGACGATCTATCTCAGCGAAGATACCGTGCTGGGCGACGATATTATGATCGAGCCCAACGTCATCATCGGAGCCGGTGTGACCATCGGAGACGGCGTGGTGATCAAGGGGTTCAGCCATATCGAAGGTGCGGTGATCGCGGCGGGTGCCGTGGTCGGTCCCTTCGCCCGACTGCGACTAGGTGCTGACCTCGGCGAAAACGCCCGGGTCGGCAATTTTGTTGAAGTCAAAAACGCGACGATCGAGGCCGGCGCCAAGGTCAATCACCTCAGCTACATCGGCGACGCCCGTGTGGGTGCCGAGGCCAATGTCGGGGCCGGGACCATTACCTGCAACTACGACGGCTTCAATAAATCTCATACCGATATCGGTGCCGGTGCGTTTATCGGCTCCAACACCGCGTTGGTCGCACCTGTGGCGATTGGTGACGGCGCGATTGTCGGGGCCGGCAGCGTGATCAGCGATGATGTCGCGGCAGATGCGATCGCCATCACGCGGGCCAATCAGAAGCAGGTGATGGGGGGCGCGGAACGACTGCGTGATCGCAAGCGGGCGGAGAAGGAAGCGCGCCTGAAATCACAACCGGCGGGGGGTTAAGACATGTGCGGCATTGTAGGTGTTATCGGCAAAGACAACGTCGCCCCGCGACTGGTCGAGGGACTGCGTCGGCTGGAGTATCGGGGTTATGATTCTGCCGGCATTGCGACCCTGGTTAATGGCCATATCGACCGCCGCCGCGCCGAAGGAAAATTGATCAACCTTGAAGACCGCCTGAGCGAGGAGCCCATCGCCGGCGACATTGGTATCGGCCATACGCGCTGGGCCACGCATGGCGTACCCAACGAGGTCAACGCCCACCCCCACGCCACCAGCCGTGCCGCCCTGGTGCACAACGGCATTATCGAAAACTACAGCGAAATCCGTGATGAACTGGCCGAGGCGGGGTGCAACTTCGCCTCCGACACCGACACCGAAGTTGTCGTGCAGTTGATCTCGCATCTGATGGCCGGTGGCCTGGATCCGGTGGCAGCGACGTCCCAAGCCCTGGGCCGCCTTGAGGGCGCCTTTGCCCTGGCCATCATCTTCGCCGGCGAGCACGACTTGATGATCGGCGCGCGGCGCGGCTCACCCCTGGTTGTTGGCTGGGGCGAGGGTGAGATGTTCTTAGGCTCGGACGCCATGGCCCTGGCCGGATTGTCGGACCGCGTGACCTATCTGGACGAGGGCGACTGGGTCGTGCTGACCCGTGACAGTGCGACGGTACACAACGCGGCGGGCGAGGTCGTCGATCGCGGTGTCAAATTGTCCTCGGTCTCGGGTGGGCTGGTCGGCAAAGGCAATCACCGACATTTCATGCTCAAGGAAATTTACGAACAACCGGCGGTGATCGGCGAGACGCTCAACGCCTATTTCAATCCCGCCAGCCGTACCATTCAGTTGCCCGAGGCACCGTTTGATCTGGCCACAGTACCCAAGGTGACGATCATTGCCTGTGGGACGTCGTACTATGCCGCCATGGTCGCCAAGTATTGGTTCGAAAGCGTCGCCGGGCTGGCCGTTGAAATCGATATCGCTTCGGAATTCCGCTATCGCGCCACGCCGATGCCGGCAGGCGGATTGGCGCTGTTTATCTCACAGTCGGGAGAAACCGCCGACACGCTGGCGGCCATGCGTTTCGCCAAGAAAAAAGGCCAGCACACGGCGGTCATCGTCAATGTCGCCGAGAGCTCGATGTCGCGGGAGGCGGACTATGTTTTGCCGACCCATGCCGGACCGGAAATCGGTGTCGCCTCGACCAAGGCGTTTACCTGCCAGTTGGTCACGCTGGCCTGTCTGGTGATCGCCACGGCGGTCGCGCGCGGGGCGATTGACGCCAAAGAAGAAGCACACCTGTCCGCTGCCATCGCCGAAGTGCCGTCGCGCGCCTCAGAAGTGCTGAACCACGATGAACGCCTGCGCGAACTGGCCCACGATATCGTCGAGGCGCAGGATATATTGTATATCGGTCGCGGGGTTTCCTACCCGATTGCGCTGGAAGGCGCGCTGAAGCTGAAGGAAATTTCCTACATCCATGCCGAAGGCTTCGCCGCGGGTGAGCTCAAACACGGGCCCATTGCGCTGATCGACGAGAATGTTCCGGTCATCGTTATCGCACCCTCGGATGAACTGTTCGACAAGACCGCTTCCAACATGCAGGAAATTATGGCCCGTGGGGCGCGGGTCGTCTTTCTGTCGGACGCCACCGGTATCGCCAAGCTGGGTGCCGCCGCCGAGGCCAGTATCGAGCTGCCCCACGTCGACCCCTTCGTCGCCCCGATCCTCTACGCCCTGCCGGTCCAGCTGTTGGCCTATCACGTCGCCGTGGCCAAAGGCACCGACGTCGATCAACCGCGCAATCTGGCCAAGTCGGTGACGGTGGAGTAGCCTCCGCCTCACATTTTTTAATTTTGGAGCTCTGAATTATGACCCTGCCCAAAACCCTGCTGGAAATGGTCGACGCGAATATGACGCCGCCGGACTGGTCCGATGCCGCCTTGGTATTGATCGACTGTCAGTATGAATATATCGACGGCAAGCTGCCGTTGCCGGGCGTGCAGCCGGCTTTGGCCGAGGCGGCCAAGCTGGTGGCAATGGCGCGCGCAGCGGGCGCGCCGGTCATCCACGTCGTTCATCATGGTGCGCCGGGTGGTGGGGTCTTTGACCCCACGGCACATGGCGGTGACGAAGCCGAAGAAGTCGCGGTCGCCGGTGACGAAATAACCGTGACTAAAGCTCTGCCCAACTCTTTCGCCGGCACGACATTGGACGATGTGCTGAAGGCCACGGGCCGCAAGGCGTTGGTGCTGGCGGGCTTCCAGACTCACATGTGTATCTCGTCTACAGCGCGGGCGGGGCTTGATCTGGGCTATTCCTCGACCATCGTCGATGCGGCTTGCGCGACCCGCGACCTGCCGGACGGCAAAGGCGGCGTCATCAGTGCCGACGACCTGCACCGCGCTTCGCTCATCGCGCTTTCGGACCGCTTCGCCCTGATCGTCGCCGACGCCTCTGCTTGGGGGTAGGGGGCGCTAGCCCGCGTCGCTGATCGCCTGCCAGATCGCCAGCGGTGTGGCGGGCATCGGTACTTCGGTAATGCCGAGCGGGGCCAGGGCGTCGAGGATGGCGCTGGTCATGCAAGCCATGGCACCACTGGCGCCGGCTTCGCCGCAACCCTTGGCCCCCAGCGCGTTGGTCGTCGCGAGGGTTGGGTGGTCCTCATATTGGAATGACGGCAGATCATCGGCACGCGGTATGGCGTAGTCCATGAACGTGCCAGCGATCAGTTGACCTTGCGCATCATAGGTCGTGTCTTCCATCATGATCTGACCGAGACCTTGAACGATGCCACCGTGGACCTGACCTTCGACGATCATCGGATTGATCACTGTGCCGAAATCATCGACGGCGGAATAGCGGTCGATGCGCAAATGCCCGGTCTCCGGATCGATTTCGATTTCGCAGACATGGCAGCCGTTGGGGAACGTCGAAGGTGGCGTATCGGCCATCAATTCGGTGTCCAGGCCGTCGGCGAGATCGTCGGGCCTGTTTTCGGCATTCTTTGCCAGTTTGGCCAGATCGAGCAGTCCGATTGATTTGTCGGTGCCGGCAACGCGGAATTCGCCGCTTGAAAACTCGATATCCTCGCTCGAGGCTTCCAGTACATGGCCAGCCCAGTGACGGCCCTTTTCGATAACGACGTCGGCAGCCGCGACAAATGCCGCACCCGCTGAGACCAGCGACTTGGAGCCACCGGTGCCACCGCCGCCAATTAGCTCGTCGCTGTCGATCTGGCGTAAGTCGATTTTATCAACCGGCACGTCGAGCAGCTGGCGCAGGATTTCGGCAAAGGTGGTGTGGTGGCCCTGACCATGATCGTGCGTGCCTGAGAGGATCGTCACGCGGCCGTCGGCCTCGAAGTGAATGCCCCCCATTTCCTTGGCCGCTGGCGCGGTGACTTCGAGGTAACAGGACAGACCGCGACCACGCAGCAGGCCCTTGGCGCTACTCTGCGATTTGCGCTGCGCGTAGCCATCCCAGTCCGCCGCCGCCAGTCCGTGATCCAGCACCGCCGGAAAGTCACCGCTGTCATAGGTCAGGCCGGAGACGGCAGTGAAGGGGATGGCGTCGGGTTGGATCAGGTTCAGACGTCTGAGATCGACGCGGTCGCGACCGGTCTCGCGGGCCGCTGCTTCGACCAGGCGTTCCATGATGTAATTGCCTTCGGGGCGTCCGGCACCGCGATACGGTGCCATCGGCGTTTTGTTGGTGAAGGCGCTGCGCGTATGGATATACATCAGCGGCGTCTTGTAGAGGCTGGGCGTATTTTTCATGATATTGATCGAGTGCATCATTGGTGCCAGGGCCGAGGAATAGGCCCCCAAATCACTATATCCGTCGATCCGCACGGCGAGAAAGTTGCCCTCATCATCGAGCGCCAGTTCGGCATAGGCCAGCAGGTCCCGACCATGAAAATCCGAGGTGAAGCTGCCGCTTCGATCATCGCACCAGCGCACCGGGCGACCAAGATCGCGGGCGGCATGAAGCACCAGAACGGGCTCGGCGTATTGCTGCGATTTCATGCCGAAGGAGCCGCCGACGTTCTCCGAAACGACCCGTAATTTTTCCGGATCGATCTTGAGTACAGCGTTGGCCAGGGTTTGGCGCATGCCCCAAACGCCCTGGCTGCCGTTGTGCAATGTGAAGCGGTCGGTCTCGGCGTCGTATTGGCCGATGGCGGCGCGAGGCTCCATTGGGGCGACCGCGACGCGGTTGATCGGAATGCGCAATTTGGTGATATGGGCAGCGGCAGCGAAGGCGGCGTCGACGGCCTGTTTGTCGCCGGTCTGCCAGTCCATGCAAAGGTTGTCGTGATCGTCGAACAGTTGAGGCGCGCCGTCGGCCAGGGCGTCTTCGGCGCTGATCACGGCGTCGACGGTCTCGACATCGAAATCGATGAGCTCGGCGGCGTCTTGGGCGGCCGCCAGCGTTTCGGCGACGATAAATGCCACCGCTTCGCCGACATGGCGCACCCGGTCGTCGGCCAGCGCGAAGCGGTCGGGAAAGGTCGGGTCGCTGCCGTCATGGTTCTTCAGCGGCAACAAAAACGGAAAAGCGCCGTAGCCCGCCGCTTTGAGATCGTTGATCGTGTAGACCGCCAGCACGCCGTCCGCATGACGCGCCGCTTCGACGTCGAGAGCCAAAATACGTGCGTGACCGTAAGGCGAGCGAAAGACCAGCCCGTGAGCTTGATCGGGGAAATTATTGTCATCGGTGAAGCGACCTTTGCCGTACAGCAGCGCCAAATCTTCCTTGCGGGTAAGGGCCTGACCGGAGGCAAATTTCAGCGGCACCGTGGCGAGTGTATTTTCAGTTGTCATGGGAACCTGATGACTGGAGGGAGGTTTGATCTGAATTGAAGGCTACATCGTTATATAAGCCAAATTATAACATTTGCAGGGGCGGGCTGGTCAAACCCTGATCAATCCGCCACCATGCCTTCAATTCCGTTCACCTTCTAACCATTCAGGAATAATATGCAAATGCCCACCAACGCGTTTAAGCGCGCGATCAGCCAAGGCCAGCCTCAAATCGGGTTGTGGCTCAGCCTGTGCAGCAATATTGGCGCTGAAGCGATGGCCTATGCCGGCTATGATTGGCTGTTGATCGATACCGAACACACCGCCGCCGATACAGCCAACGTTTTGACGCAGTTGCAGGCCGTGGCGACGGGCACGGCGACGCCAATCGTCCGCCCGGCCTGGAATGATGCCGTCTTGATCAAGCGTTTCCTGGATATCGGCGCGCAGTCGTTTTTGGTGCCTTATGTCGAAAGTGCCGATGAAGCACAGGCCGCTGTTGCCGCCGTACGCTATCCGCCGCATGGCATGCGCGGCGTCGCCACGGGCACCCGGGCCAACAAGTACACTCGGGTCAAGGATTACTTCGAGAAGGCCGACGCCGAGATTTGCCTGTTGGTTCAGGTCGAGACCCAAAAAGGTTATGACAATCTGGATGAAATTCTGGCTGTAGACGGCGTTGATGGCGTATTCGTCGGGCCGTCTGATTTGTCGGCGGGCCTGGGGCATCTCGGCAATCCGACGCACCCGGACGTTCAGGCCGCTATTTTTGATATTCAAAAACGCTGTCAGTCCGCGGGCAAGCCGGCAGGCATTTTGACGCCGGTTGAAGACGAAGCCCGGGCCTATCTCGAGGCCGGATTTACCTTCGTCGCCGTGGGCTCGGACCTCGGGTTGATGATCAAGAATGGCGATGCCTTGCTGAAGCGTTTCAAGGATGTCTGAGGGATGATCGAGCTTTATTACGCGCCGACGCCCAACGGCTGGAAAATCACCATCATGCTGGAGGAGTGTGAACTTCCCTATACCGTGGTGCCGGTCAATCTCGGCAAGGGTGATCAGTTCAAGCCCGAATTCCTGGCCATATCACCCAACAACCGGATGCCAGCGATCATCGATCACGATGCCCCCGGCGGCGCCCAGTCGATCTTCGAATCCGGCGCGATATTGATGTATCTGGCGGAGAAAACCGGCCAGTTTTTACCCCCAGACCCCAAAGCACATTGGGACGTGCTGCAGTGGGTCATGTGGCAGATCGGCGGCTTCGGGCCGATGGCCGGGCAACTCAGTCATTTCGTCAACTATGCCGAGGGCGAGCATGAATACGCTCATGCCCGCTACGCCAACGAATACGACCGCTTGCTGACGGTGTTGGACGGGCGCCTGGCGGATCGCGAATTTATCGCCGGCGACTATTCCATCGCCGACATGGCGGTCTGGCCATGGTTACTGCCCTACAAGCGGTTTGAACAACCGCTCGACCACTTGCTCAACGTGCGGCGCTGGCACGATGCCATGAAAGCCCGCCCTGCCGCCCGGCGCGGGGTCGAGGTCGGCAAGGAAGCCCGCACCTTCGACCAGAAAATGACTACGGAAGCGAGAGAGATCATGTTCGGCCAGGGCAAGAAGGCAGACTGACTTTTTATCCGCCGCTGCGCAAAATCGCGGCTCGCACCAGGGGCAGGCGGTCGTTGCCGAAGTACATGTCGTCGCCGTCAACGAAGATTGTCGGCGAACCAAAGCCGCCGCGTTTGACGACGTCTTCGGTGTTGGCTTTCAGCTGATCCTTGACCGATTGTTTGGTGATGTCGTCGGCCAGTTGGCAGCCATCGATCTCGGCTATGGTGCAAGCTTCGGCGATCACATCGTCCTGGCTGATATCCTTGTCGCCGCCCCAGTAAAGCTCGAAACAGGCGCGGGCGAAGGGCACGAGCTTGTCCTGTTCGTCGGCGACGATGCAGCCGCGCAGTGCCTTGACCGAATTGACCGGAAAGACCGTCGGCTGCCATTTGATCGCGAGGCCGGCTTGGGCTGCCCAGTCCGCAAGATCCTTAGCCATATAGTCCCATTTGGCGACAACCGGATTGGCCCGCATCTCGTAGACTGAGGGATTGACGGTATTGAAGATTCCGCCGACCAGGATGGGCTTCCAGTCGATCCTGACGTCAAGTTCGGCGGCCAGGGGTTGGATGTTGGCAAAGGCGAGGTAGGTCCAGGGACTGGAAATATCAAAAAAGAATTCGACGCGGGCCACGGAAAACTCCTTCACAAAAATGATTGTCACGGCAGTGACGGGGTTGGTTCGTACCTCGACACCCTGTACGCTTGTCTCTCAGTTGTCACTGAGTTTTGTTCACCGTTTTCTGGCTGGGATCGTCGTCAATGCAACAAACCGTCCTTGGAAGAACCGGCCTCACGGTCAGCGTCGCAGGTCTGGGCTGTGGCGGGCACAGCCGTCTTGGCCAAGCCGCGGGTGTCAGCGCCGAGGCCTCCGCCGACATTGTGCGCGCCGCCCTCGACCTCGGCATTACGTTCATTGATACGGCACCGGCTTACGGCACCGAGGAAATCGTCGGTGAAGGCCTGGCGGGCCGGCGTGATCAGGTCGTGCTGTCGACAAAGACGCAGATCGTCAAGCCGGGGACTTCGGTGCTGGGCAAGGACTTCAAGGACCCTGAGACGCTTGTTAAGGATGTCGAAGACTCTCTGAAAAGCCTCAAGACCGATTATATCGACGTCTATCATCTGCATGGCATCATGCTGTCGCAATATCAGCACTGTTTCGATCATCTGGCACCGGTGCTGGCGCGCCTGAAAGAGGACGGCAAAATCCGTTTTCTCGGCCTGACCGAGCGATTTATTTTTGACCCGCCCCATGAAATGCTGACCCGCGCCCTGGATGACGATTGTTGGGACGTTGTCATGGCGGGCTTCAATATGATTAACCCGTCCGCGCGACAACGCGTTTTCGCCCAGGCCGGCCAAAGCGGCGTCGCCACACTGGTGATGTTTGCCGTGCGCCGGGCGCTGAGCAATCCGGCGGCTTTGGTTGATTTGATCGGCGAAATGATCAATGCGGATGTGATAGATGAAGGCCGATTGAACTACGCTGACCCTTTGGGCTTTCTCACCGAAGAAGCGGATGCGGCGAACCTGGTCGAAGCGGCCTATCGCTTTTGCCGTCACGAACCCGGTGCGGATGTGGTGCTGACTGGGACCGGCAGCGTTGATCATCTGAGAGAGAATATCGCCGCCATTCAGGGCGATGCCCTATCGCCAGAGAGCCTGACGCGATTGCAGGAGATCTTCGGATCGGTTGATTCAGTCTCGGGGAATTAGATAATTTCGACAATTCTCGTTATTTCACAGCTTCGGTGAAAAATTTCTATGTTATCCTGAAGTTGAAATTCGTTAAGATTGGTCAGGGCGTCATCAAAACGTCATACCGAATTCAAAGAAAGCCGCGACGGTCTTTCGAATCTAACAGGGAGAGAATTATGTCACGATTAACCAAACTCATGACGACGGCAGCGGTTGTCGTTATGATGAGCACGACGGTTTCAGCTGAAACCTTTGTGCGCATTGCTTCGGGCCCGTCGGGCGGAAGCTGGTACCCGCTGGGCGCCAAGATGGCCGAAATTTTCGGCAAACATGTTAAAGGAATTTCGACTTCGAACGGCCCGGGTGGCGGCATCGGCAATGTGCTGGACGTCAACAAGGGCGAAGCCGAACTGGGCTGGACTTATGGCCACACCGCTTATGACGGGTACAAGGGTGTCGCACCGGGTTTCAAAAGCGCCAATACCAACGTTCGCCACTTGGCGACATTCTATCCGGCCGGCTTTCAGACCGCGGTGCTGGCGGACTCGAAGATCATGTCTTATGCCGATCTAAAGGGTAAAAACATCAGCCCCGGCAAAGCTAAATGGTCGGGCTTTGCGGCCTACAAGATGATCATCGAAAAATACGGCTATTCGATTGCCGACGTGAAAAAAGCCGGTGGCGTTGTTCATCACGTCGGCTATTCCGATTCTGTCGCACTCATGAAGGATGGCCACATCGATGCCTTCTCCGGACTGACAAGCGTGCCGCAGTCCTCATTCCTGTCGCTCGAATTCCAGCCGGGTATTCGTTTGCTGCCGATCGACGAAAAAGTCCTCGACGGCATTTTGAAATCCAATCCGGGCTATATCCGGATCGATATCGACAGCAAATCCTACAAGAGCATTAAAAAACCGGTCCCGACGCTGGGTGCGGTGACAATCATGGTCGTCAATAAAGACGTCCCTGACGATATCGTTTACGGCATCACCAAAGCGCTTTGGGAAAATCATGCCGATCTGGTCGGCGTGAAAAAGGTCTGGAACAGTGTGAAGCTTGAAAATGCTTTGCTGGGCGCGGCCTTGCCGGTACATCCGGGTGCCAAGAAGTACTATGACGAACACAATGTCGCCAAGAAATAGGCGCTGTTGATCAACGCGTATTGAGACGAGAAGAGAGGCGCAGTGAAGTAAATTTGCTGCGCCTCTTTTTTCCGTCCACTCTCTAAGCCAGATCAGGAATTTTCCGTGTCCCAGAGCAACGAAGCCACGATGTCCACATTGACCACCGATGCCGACGGGCGCATTGAGTACCACGAGGAGCGCGAATATACGCTGCTCGAACAGGTGCTGCGGGATCGAAGTTTCAACTTTGTTTGGGCGATCACGGCGACCGCCGCCACACTGAGCGTGGCGCTGGCGCTGTTTCATCTATATACGGCGGTATTCGGAACGCCGGAGACCAGGTCCTTTCGCTCGACCCATCTGACGGTCATGGTGGTTCTGGCATTGTTGCTCAACCCGACCGGGCGCAAATCCGTGCGCGAAGGCATTGTCGGGGCAAAGGCCCAACTTGGTTTTCTGATCGATCTGGTCCTGATCGGTGTTGGTATCGGCATTCAGGTCTACACCATGTGGGACATCACCGCGTTTTCTGAACGCGAAGGCGACCTTATCCAGAGTGATTTGTGGGTTGGTTCCGCCCTTATTCTTTTGGTCCTGGAGGCGACGCGGCGCGCCGTCGGTATTCCGATGGTTCTGGTCACGACCTTTTTTATCGTCCACGCCCTTTACGCCAATTATTTCTTCGGATTTTTTTACGGCCCGCCAACCTCGTTCACCAAGTATATCGATCTGGTCTTTATCCGCTCGGAAGGTATTTTCGGCATCCCGATGCTGGTCGCGTCGACCTACATCGTCTTGTTCATTATTTTCGGTGCCATTCTGATCCGCTCGGGTGCGGGGCGCTTGTTTATTGATTTGGCCATCGCCCTGACAGGCCATCGCACAGGTGGTCCGGCCAAGGCTTCGGTGGTCGCCAGTGCCTTGCTGGGCACAGTGTCGGGCTCCGCCGTCGCCAACGTGGTGACGACCGGATCTTTCACCATTCCGCTGATGAAAAAGCTCGGCTACCGGGCCAAGTTCGCCGCCGCCGTGGAGGCTTGTGCGTCGTCCGGCGGGCAGATCACGCCGCCGATCATGGGCGCTGCGGCCTTTATTATCGCCGAGTTTATGCAGGTTAGTTACTTCGTCATCATCATCGCGGCGATTGTGCCGGCGATCCTGTATTTCGCTACGATCTATTTCATGGTCGACCTGGAAGCCGAAAAGGAAGGCATCGCCAAGCTCGACAAATCGGTGTTGCCGCGCGTCTGGGACGTATTCAAACTGGGCTGGCACCAGCTCTTTACGCTGGTCGTTCTGGTCGGTCTGCTGGCCGTCGGTTATACGCCGATGATGTCGGCGTTTTGGTCGATCCTGACGCTGGTGGCGCTGAGTTTCGTGCAGAAGAATACACGTATGAGCGCGGTGGACTTGTTTGCCGCCCTTGAGAGCGGTGTGCGCAGCGCCATGCCGGTAACCGTGGCCTGTGGTTGTGCAGGCATCATCATCGGCTCCATTTTCGTCTCCGGCCTGGGGCTCAAATTCACCAACCAGGTGATCGACCTTTCCGGTGGCCACCTCTTTCCGCTGCTGATCCTGACCGGTATCGCTGCGATCATTCTCGGCATGGGCATGACGACGACGGCGGTCTATATCACTGTCGCCGCGCTGATCGTGCCGTCGTTGATCCAGATGGACGTGGTGCCGATGGCAGCGCATTTGTTCGCCTTTTACTTTGGCGTGGTCTCGACCATCACGCCGCCGGTGGCGCTGGCGTCGTTTGCCGCCGCCGCGATCGCGGGCTCAAAACCAATGGCGACAGCTGTCGAGTCCGCGCGCATCGGCATTGCTAAATATCTGGTGCCGTTCGTTTTCGTCTATAACCCCAGCCTGTTGTTCGAAGGTCCGATCTGGCTGACCGCGGTCAGCTTTGTTCTGGCCATGGTCGGGTTGTGGGGTCTGTCGGTGGTGCTGGAGGGCTGGTACCGGGGGCGGGTCAGCCTGCCGGTTCGAATTTTCGTCGGCATGTTTTCAATCGCACTGTTGTTCCCGCCGCAATTGACGATCATGGGTGATTGGCCGACCTACATCGTTACCACTGTCGGCGGTGTCGGCATCCTGATCTTTATCGTGTTGCGGCGCCGGGCCATGGCCGGCATCAATGCGGGAGCAGGGGCATGAAGCTGAGCGAAATATTTATCGGCAAACCGCTGCACTGGCTGCTCTGGTTCCTGATCTTCGGCCTGCTCTGGTGGATGGGTGAGGGCAGTCAGCACGTGCGGGAGTTCGTGCCCTTTGTGCTCAAACTGTTGGCCCTGACGGTGTTGTGCCTTGGCGTTGTGATCGTCACCTACAAGCCCGGTGACCGCATCACGCGTGAGCCCTTTGAAGAAGACGAGATATAAATAATGAATAGTCCGATTATTGCCCGCCACGGCGGGCGCGTACTGGCCGATCAACTGCGCATTCAAGGCGTTGATACCGTCTTCGGCGTGCCGGGTGAAAGCTTTTTGGCGCTCTTGGATGGTCTTTACGAGCACCGCAACGCGATCCGGGTCGTCACCACCCGCCAGGAAGGCGCTGCCGCCAACATGGCCGACGCCCACGCCAAACTGACCGGTAAGGTCGGGGTTTGCATGGTGACGCGGGGGCCGGGGGCGACCAACGCCTCGGTTGGCATCCACACGGCCTATCAGGACTCGACGCCAGTGGTTCTGCTGATCGGGCAGGTCGGGCGCGATATGACTGACCGCGAGGCCTTCCAGGAGATGGACTATCGCCGCATGTTCGGTGAAATGGCCAAGTGGGTGGCGCAAATTGATCAGGCCGAGCGTATCCCGGAATACATCAGTCATGCATTTCATGTCGCCCAGGCCGGGCGGCCCGGCCCGGTGGTGCTGGCGCTGCCCGAAGATATGCTGCGCGATATCGTTGAGGTCGCCGATGCGCCGTGCGCCAAGCCGGTGCAGGCCTCACCTGCCGCCGCCGCGATGACCGAGTTGCGCGAACGCCTGGCCAAGGCCGAGAGACCCTTGTTGATGCTGGGCGGGCCAACCTGGACGGCGGCTGCGGTCGCCGATATCACCAACTTCGCCAGCGCCAGCGGCTTGGCTGTGACGGTCTCGTTGCGGGCACAGGATTGTTTCGATAATCGACACGATCATTACGTCGGTGATGTCGCCATCGGCATCAACCCCAAGCTGGCCGAGCGAGTCCGCCGCGCAGACTTGTTGATCGTCGCCGGGCCGCGTCTGGGCGAGATGACGACGTCGGGCTATTCGCTGATCGATATTCCCGTACCGAAGCAGGACCTGATCCATATTCATCCTGGCGCGGACGAACTGGGCCGGGTCTACGCACCGGCGCTGGCGATCAATTCAGGCATGGCGGAATTCGCCGCCGCCGCGGCTGCGCTGGCACCGGTCGATGGTTCGGCTTGGAAGGCATGGCGCGAAGAAGCGCGGGCCGAGTATCAGGCGCACATCCAGCCGACCGAAGTGCCGGGCGAGGTTAATCTCGGCAAGGTCATGGCCTGGCTGAATGAGAACACGCCAGAAGACACCATCCTGACGGCGGGGGCGGGGAACTACACCGTCTGGGCGCACCGCTTCTTCCAGCACAAGGTTTATCGCAGCCAACTGGCCCCGACCTCGGGGGCCATGGGCTATGGCTTCCCGGCGGCGATTGCGGCCAAGTTGGCGGCCCCCAACCGCACCGTGATCAATATTTCGGGCGATGGCTGTTTCCTGATGCACGGGCAGGAACTGGCCACTGCGGTCCAGTACGGGGCCAATTTCGTCACCGTCGTCGTCAACAACAACATGTTGGGCACCATCCGCATGCATCAGGAGCGGCGCTATCCCGGGCGCACTATCGCCACCGACCTGCACAATCCAGATTTTGCTGCGATGGCTCGATCCTTCGGCGCACACGGTGAGACCGTGACCCGGACCGACGACTTCCCGGCGGCCTATGAGCGCTGCGTGGCGGCGGGCAAACCGGCTTTGATCGAACTGGTGGTGGATCCCGATGCCCTGACACCCAAAGAAACGCTTTCTAGTTTGCAAAAATAGATTTGGCCAGTTTGCAGAACAAATAAGGACTCGAAAAGATGATCGATTTTTACACCTGGACCACGCCCAACGGGCGCAAAGTCTCCATCATGCTGGAGGAATGCGGCCTGGAATACACCACTCACGCCATCAACATTATGGAGGGCGATCAGCGCGGCGAAGAGTTCACCGGCCATTCACCCAATCAGAAAATTCCCGCCATCTATGACCACGACACTGGCATTTCGATGATGGAATCGGGTGCAATTTTGATGTATTTGGCCGACAAGACCGGCCAGTTTATGCCGACCGAAACCAAGGCGCGCTGGGAATGTATCGAATGGCTGATGTGGCAGATGGGCGGCGCCGGGCCGATGCTGGGGCAGGTCCACCACTTCGTTAAATTCAACCCGGACAAAAGCGAATATGCGTCTGAACGCTACCTCAACGAAGGTCGCCGCCTGTACGGCGTGCTCGACCGCCGCCTGGCCGACCACGAATACATGGCGGGCGAATATTCCATCGCCGACATGGCGACCTGGCCGTGGATTTCACGCTTTGAGTGGCAAACCATCGACATGGACGAATTCCCCAACGTCAAACGCTGGTACACCGCCATCGCCGCTCGTGATGCGGTCAAAAAGGGCTACGACGTGCCCAAATACACCACCGACATCCCGATGCCGTAAAACTATTCTCAGATCGCCTGGCCCATGATGTAATTGGGCAGCCAAGTGGCGATTTCGGGGAAGATGCACAGCAATAAGATGCCCAGCACCATGCACAACATGAAGGGCAGGGCACCCTTGAGGATGGTCGGCAGCGAGACGTCGGGCACGATGCTGTTGATGACATACAGATTAAGCCCCACGGGCGGCGTGATCAGGCCGATTTCCATGTTGATGGTGAAGACGACGGCGAACCAATAGGGATCGAAGCCCGCACCTTCGATGATCGGCAGCAGGATGGGTGCGGTCATCAGGATCACGGCGACCGGCGGCAGGAAGAAGCCCGCGACCAGAAGGAAGACGTTGATCATCGCCAGCAAGGCCCAGCGGTTGGCGTCCAGCGAGGCGATCCACTCGGCGATGGACTGGGTGACGAACAGGCTCGACAGAGCGTAGCTGAACAGCCCGGAAGCGGCGATGATCATCAGGATCATTACGCTTTCCTTCATCGATTCCGAAATGATCGCCCAAATTCTGCGCGGCTGCCAGACCTTGTAGATCACCGCCACCAACAGCAATACGAACATGGCACCGACACCGGCAGCCTCCGACGGCGTCGCCACGCCGCCGTAGAGCACAAACAGCACGCCGGCGATAATGATCAGGAAGGGCAGTACGCGGGGCAGGATTTCAAAGCGCGCTTTCCACGACACGGTTTTGCCGCGCTCGGCGAAAGAATAACCGTTGCGCCACGCCGTATAGAGCGACCAGGCCATGAACAGGATGGTCAGCATCACGCCCGGCAGCATACCGGCGATAAACAGCCGCCCGATCGAGGTCTCGGTGGCGATGCCATAGACGATCATGGTGATCGACGGCGGGATCAGAATGCCCAGCGTGCCGCCGGCGGCAATGGCCCCGGTGGCCAATCCGTCGGGGAAGCCGCGCTTGCGCATCTCGGGGATGCCCATCTTGCCGATGGCGGCGCAGGTCGCGGGCGAGGAGCCGCTTAGTGCGGCAAAAATCGAACAGGCACCGATGTTGGAGATGATCAGACCGCCGGGCACGCGATGCAGCCAGCGGTCGAGGGCCTCATAGAGATCCTTGCCCGCCGGCGACGAGGCTACGGCTGTGCCCATGACGATAAACATCGGGATCGAGACCAGCGAAAACTCGGCCAAGTGTGAGAAGAACGTCTCGGCCAGGATATCGAGGGAATCCATGCCGTCGAAGGCGACCAGAAATCCAATTGCCACAATGCCCAGCCCGAAAGCCACGGGAACGCCCGAGGCCAGAATAAGGAGGGTAGTGACGCCGATCAAGCCGCCGATAATCAGCGGGCTCATGCCGCCGCCCCTTCACCGGGCTTGTCGGAGATACCGGCGAATGGCATCTGGCGGCCCGTGGCGATGGCCAGGATATCGGCGACGTACTGCAACGATAAAATGCCAAAGCCGACGGGCATCGACAGGTAAGGCACCCACAAGGGTGCCGCCCAAACGGTATCCGTGGTCCAGCCCGCAGCCCAGGCTTCAAAGCAAAGTTCGGCCCCCTTCCAGGCCAGGGCCAGACAGAAAATGAAGGCAATGACGCTGGCGAACAAGGCGAGGATGTAGCGCCCCCTTTGACCGAGGTAGATCGGCAGCAGATCGACATTGACGTGACCCTTGATGAGCAACACGTAGGGCGAGCCGATGAAGGTCGAGCCAACCAGCGAAAAGATGACGAACTCGGTTTGCCATATGGTCGAAGCGTTGAGGAAGTAGCGCATCACCACCATCTGGCAGACGACGATGATGGCCGCACCGACTAAAAATGCGGCAAAAACGCCGCAGGCTCTCGACAACTTGGCAACAGCGTCGATAAAAGCGTCCATCGGAAATCCCCTCGACCAAACAAATTTCAGGGACGACGTCGCCGCCGCCCCTGAAACCCTTACTCAGTTATTCGACGGCGAGCGCTTTTGCGATCAACTCTTTACCGCCGGGAACCTTCTCGGAGAATATTTTGTACGAGGTTTTCTGCGCGATATCTTTCCACGCCTGCGCCTGCGCACCATTCATGGTGACGACTTTGACGCCAGCCTTCTTGTACACGGCGACGAGCTTGTCATCCAACCCCTTGGCTTTGCCGGTCATATAGGCTTGGGCTTTTTTGCCCGCCGCCATCAAAGCATCCTGCTGGGGCTTGTTCAGCTTGTTCCAGCTTTTCTTCGACATCAGGATCGGTTCGTACATGAACCACAGGGCATAATCGCCCGGCGCGGTCAGGCATTTGACCTGTTCATAAAGGCGATACGAAACAAAACTTCCGGATGACGTGTTGGCGGCATCTAGGACACCGGTCTGCATGGCCTGATAAATGGCCGAGCTCGACATCGACGCAATCGAGGCGCCGGCACCGACCAGCATTTGCTCAAACGCCGGACCCGCCGCACGGGTGACCTGGCCCTTCATGGTTTCGGGGCCGAGGATGCAATTTTTCTTGGAGGCGAAGCCACCGGCCAGCCAGGCGTCGGACAGCACCATCACACCGGCGTCGTTGATGATCTTCTTGATGTCATCCATGAACGGTGAGGAATTGAGGCGCAGGGCGTGGTCGTGGTTCTTGACCAGACCGGGCATCAGCGTGGCGCTGAATTGCGGATGACGGCCACTGGCGTAATCCAGCGGGAAAGCCGAAATATCGAGCTGACCCTTGACCATGGCACCCCATTGTTCTTTGGGCTTGAACAACGACTTACCGGGATAAACCTTGATGTCGAGGCCGACGTTGGCCTTGGCCACTTCCTTGGCGATGATCTGCACCATTTCGTCGCGCACATCGCCCTTGCCGCCGGGCCACTGGTGCGATGCTTTGAGTGTCTTGGCCTCGGCGATACCGCCGATGACGAAGGTGGTGGCAAAGGCGGCGGCGACACCGGCCGCGATCAGCCCACGTGTCAAATTGTTCATTGTCCTGCTCTCCCTGAGTGTTTCGTCGAATGCCGGGATCATCTGTCGATTCCCGGACGCGTTGTTTTAGGTCAAATACTCTGAACCAAGGCTTCATCTTAATCAAGCAAACGGATCAGCCGTAAATTCACTAAATCCGTCCGATTTCAGACACAAAAAAAGACCCGGGACACGCGACCTGCATGCTCAAAGGAAAAAAGCATGCGGTGCGTGTCCCGGGCCAGTCATGCCGGCGCCGATGGCAGCCAGGCAATAAAAAACCCGCATCAAGCGGGCCTGTCGGTTTGCGGTTGGCGGCTGTCTAGCGCCGCGATTTCCCCGGCGGGATTTCAACGATGACATAGTCGGCGTCGGGATAGCCATCGGGATAGAGGTTTTCAGGCCGCGATATCGGCTGGCCATCCTTGCGCCCGAGCCGCACCCTTGTCGCTTGCGGTTTCTTCGCTGGATAGAGCGCATTGGCCAGGGTCTTGGCCGGGTCTTCAGGCAGGGAGGCGGCCTCGACCATATAATAGTCATCGTCGTTGTCGTGGGCCGGATACATGATCTCGGCCCGTGACAAGGGCTGACCGTCTTTGCGCACACGCTCCATCCGCTTGGGCTCGGGCGGCTCATAGGCGTCTTCCAGATAGCGCAGCGCTGTGTCGTAGAAGTCACCCGACAGCGCATTACCCTCGGTGTCGCGGATCACGAACTGACCGCGACCAAAGATTTGCGCATCCGGCCCACCATCGCGACGGACATTGTCGGAGTGTAAATTCACCGAACTCAGCCCGCCGTCACCGGTCATGCGCAATTCACCCGGATCGGTCTCGCCGTCCTGATCGGCATCGCGCCAAACCCCGAACTTCGACCACAATTCATCGCGGGCATCCAGCACACCATCTTCGTTGCCACCCTGGGCAAACTGATCGAACCAGGCCAGCCCTTCGAGATCGGTTTTGGCATTGGCCAGATAATCCTTGAAGGCGATCTCGTCCTTGTGCGAGATCAACCGGTCGCCGTCGCGGTCATAAACCAACAATCCATCATCCGGCCCGATCCAGGCCAGGATTTGCCGCCGCCCGTCACCGTCGATATCAAAGCGCGCCCGTGACTGACCCAGCGGGATGAACTGGATACCGTCACCGCCGAGGTCGAGCACGATGGGATAGGCGAAATCGTCGCCCTCGGCGTCGGGCTGATCAATTTCAAGCCCCGGCCACGGCGCAATATCGGCAGGCTCAACACCCGTGCCTATATCGACCGACGGCGCAAGCGCTGAGGTCAGCTGGTCATAATACGAATGCGCCGACGCCATGCCCGGCGCGGGTTCAGTGGCGTCACTCGCGTTGGTAAGAGGTATCGGAGAAAGCGACCCCGGGTAGTGTCCGGTTCTCCGTGTAAGTGGCCGGTTTATGTTATTCCATCTTCAATATATTGAAGATGGAAATCGGTCTTGGAACAGGATGGCGAACTGGTTCAGGGCCTGCTTCCATGACCTAGGTGGCATGGTCCACTTTTTGGCAACGTTGCGCAAGGCGAGATACAGTAGCTTTGTGGCGGCATCGTCGCTGGGAAAGTGGCCCCGGTTTTTGATGATCTTACGCAAAGACATATTCAGGCTTTCGATGGCGTTGGTGGTGTAGATAATTTTCCGGACAGCCTCGGGGTAGGCAAAGAATGGAATGATGTGCTCCCAGTTGCGCCGCCATGACTGGCCGATGGGCGGGAATTTGTCACCCCATTTTGCTTCGAACTCATCAAGCCTGAGAGCCGCCGTATCGGCATTTTCAGCCCGGTAAATTGACTTCAGATCAGCGGCCACAAATTTGCGTTCCTTCCAGCCCACATAGTTCAGGCTGTGGCGGATCATGTGTACGATGCAGGTCTGCACAGCCGTTTCAGGGAACACCGCATTGATGGCTTCGGGGAAGCCCTTGAGGCCGTCCACGACGGCGATGAAAACATCACTCACGCCCCGGTTTTTGATCTCGGTCATTACCCGCAACCAGAACTTGGCACCCTCGGTCTGCTCAATCCAGAGGCCCAGAACCTCCTTGTGGCCCTCGATTGTGAAGCCCAAGGCCAGATAGACCGCCTTGTTGCGGACAGTCCCTTCGTCCCGGATTTTGACCCGCAGGGCATCGAAAATGATGATCGGATAGATCTCGTCCAGCGGGCGGCTCTGCCATTGGCGAACTTCGTCCATGACTTCGTCTGTGACGCGGGAGATCAAATCAGGCGAGACCTCGACGCCGTACATCTCCTCCAGGTGCCCCCGGATTTCACGTACAGACATGCCCCGCGCATACATCGAAATGATCTTGTCGTCAAAGCCATCAAAGCGCCGCTGGCCCTTTTTGACAATCTTCGGATCGAAGCTGGCATCGCGGTCGCGCGGCACAGATATTTCCATCTCGCCATCATCGCCGGTCAGCTTCTTGGAGCCGTGCCCGTTGCGGGAATTACCTGACTTGCGGCCCTTGGGATCACTTTTCGCGTAGCCCAGATGGTCGTCCAGCTCAGCGCTCAAAGCGCGTTCCAGCAGCGCCTTCTTCAGTTCCTTGAATATCCCGCCTTCACCAAAAAGGTCTTCTGGGTTCTTATAATTCGACAAAAGGTCGTCGATAATCTCTTTCTTGATAGCCATGGGCATCTCCATTTTCTCCGGAGGTTACATCATGGCCACTTACACAGTTAATCGGACAGGCTCGGTTATCGCGCATGGCGAAACCGCCCAGCCAGTCGCCGCCAACGCGATGACATGGTTTTGCTGGCCCATATCCGGGAACAACACCGTCAAAGCCTGAACAGTTATGGGCGTCCGAGAATGACCGAAGAGCTGAAAGAGATCGGTTTGAGTGTTGGGCACCGCCGTGTTGGCCGATTGATGCGCCAGAATGGCATATCTGTTGTTAGAACCCACAAACACAAGGTCACGACCGATAGCAACCACAAGTTCAACATTGCACCCAACTTGCTGAACCGTAACTTTAAAGCGGATCGGCCCAATCAAAAGTGGGTAGTTGATATCAGTTATATCTGGACCCGTGAGGGCTGGCTCTATCTGGCCGTGGTTCTGGACCTGCATTCCAGGCGTGTGATCGGCTGGGCTGTCAGTAACAGAATGAAACGCGATCTGGCGATCCGGGCACTGAACATGGCCATAGCTTTGCGCAGGCCCCAAAAAGGCTGCATCCACCACTCAGATCGCGGCAGCCAGTATTGCTCGCATGACTACCAGAAAATTCTGCGCCAGCATGGCTTCAAAGTATCGATGAGTGGCAAGGGCAATTGTTATGACAACGCCGCGATGGAAACTTTCTTCAAAACCATCAAGGCAGAGATGATCTGGCGGCATTCCTGGCAAACACGCAGAACTGTTGAGATCGCTATCTTCGAATATATTAATGGATTCTATAACCCGCGCCGTAGACATTCCGCGTTAGGCTGGAAAAGCCCATTGGCTTTTGAAAGAAAGGCAGCTTAAATGAGCACCCGGAGCGGAACGAAACTGGGACAGGTCCAAGGTGAGACAACGCAAAAGGGATTTAAGGCATTTTTTGAACTTTATGATCAAGACGAACTTCTAGAACAAATCTCGACCAGACTAGAGAAATCCCTTTCAGCTGCATACGAAGAGTTTCCTAATTCCGCTATGGAGATGGAGAATGCTGGGTTTGAAAAGTCCTATAAAATTGTAGAAGGCAAACATATTTGAAGAGGTAACTAAGTCGGATGGTTCAAATGCCTCTTCTGTTTTGGAACAAGAAAGATTGTGGTGCCGGCCATTGCTAGAGCTGATTTACCTAAACGAAAAAAAATCATATTGAGGTAGTTAGAAATGGGTGCAGAAAATACTCCATGGAAAACCTATGCACTAAGTGTAGTAGTTTTTTATGAAGTGTTTGCTTACATGGCGGACCTACCAAGTATGGCAAAAGCTGGGTTCAACCATGTTAGGACTGCACAATTGCAGTCGATTGAATTTGTAAGTCCTGTTGCTCAATCAGAAATTCCTGTGGGTTCACTTAAGGGGACGGGGTCAGCAGTTATGATCACCAATGATGGGTATTTTGCGACCAATCGGCATGTAATCTCCGGTTGCGATCATTTGCTGTTATCCGACGGAAATGCTCGCGTAAAACCAGTCGTAGTGAATCAGAGCCGGACATATGATTTAGCAATACTAAAAATTGAACTCAAGAGCCCCGCTCAAACTAAACGCATGAAGCTAAAATCTCCTGAACTTGGAGACAAAGTTCTTGTTTATGGATATCCCTTCTCAAAAATCCTTTCAAAAAAGGGAAATCTCACGACTGGAATAGTTAGTGCATTGGACGGGGGGACTTATTCCCCACACTTATTTCAGCTTACCGCGCCTATACAGTCAGGGAATAGCGGTTCTGGTGTTCTGAACGAAAGAGGTGAACTTATTGGGATCGTTGTATCAAAATTTGGCTCAATCAAAGTTGCCGAACACCTTGGCGATATTCCTCAAAATGTGAACTTTGCAATTTCATCCGATTTCGTCAAAACAACATTCCATCAGTTTAAAAATTATCGTGAGCCTGCTGGGTCAGTTGGGCAATTCTTTTCTGGTTCGCCAGACCCTTTGAAACTGTTGGTTAAGTCTTCAATGTTGGTTGAATGTTATTAACACATAGCCTCAGGAGAAGAACATGAGAAAAATCTTTTTGGTGTTGATACTGAGTAATATCTTCATTTTGCGGCCTGCGCTTGCTGGACTTGAAGAGGAATTTTCAAAATTGAATTGGAATAATGGTCCATCAAGTGCCAATATTTCTGAATACGCAAATTTGCAATATGACGCAGGTTATTTTTCACTCGATGTATTCGACACAAATAAATTTCTTGAGTTGATTGGAAACCTACCGAGCACTGATGAGCGATACAGTATAGGAAAGGAGAATTTGAGTTGGTTCGCGGTTCTAGAGTTTCATACCTCAGGTTACATCAAAGACGACGAAGAAATTGATGCTGACAATCTCTTAAAAGGTCTCAAAGAGGGCAATAAAAAGGGTAACGAAGAGCGAAAGAAACAAGGCTTGAGAACTATGCAGCTTGTAGGATGGTCTGTACCTCCATTTTACAATAAGTCGACGAACCGCCTAGAGTGGGGTACTAAACTAAAAAACGATGATGGCTCGTACACTATCAATTATACTAGCCGCCTACTTGGGCGATCAGGTTATGTGTCCTCTACTTTGGTGGCAGACCCACAGAGTTTTCCCTCTCAGCTTGCTGAATACAATCAAGTATTGACCCGGTTTTCATTTAACTCCGGAGAAAAATATTCTGAATTTCAGGAAGGTGACAAAATTGCAAAGTATGGACTCGCAGCTTTGGTTGCTGGCGGGGCTGCGGCTGCAGTTATCAAATCAAAAGGGCTTTGGAAAATAATTGGCGTTGCCATTCTCGGCGGAATTGCAGTGGTTTGGGGAGCGATAAAAAGTTTCTTTAGGCGAGCATAGAAGTGCTATCTATACAGAGCCTGTGGGCATCAGATTTTATTTTGGTTGTTGCGGTTTATATACTCTATTTCTTTGATTCTTTGAGTCGCCGCAATAACGATGAAATAGGAATAACTCTGGCTTTTCCTAGTAAGTTTGTATTTTCTTCATACCCATTTCAAATAGCTGGCAAAAATATCAGCGCAGAACGGATTTTCCAACCGTGGAAAATAATGGTTACGGAACCCTTGCTGCCTTTCGACCCCCTGCAAAAACCACGGCAGAGCCAACTCAGGCTCATTCGATTGATAGGATTTATTCTTCATCCATTCATTATCGTAGGCGTTTATGACGCCATTTTGATGTTATTGGTACTACCGATTCTCATCCTTATGTCCGGAACAATGAGTGCTTTATTAGTGATTGGCCCTCTCGTTTATGCCAACTCACTATTGATTGTTGTAATGATCTATTTTTCACCATTTTGGAAACGATTGAGCCTACGCGATCGGATTAGTTTTATTTCGGATTTGTTGCTTTGCCCCCCATATGCCATCAATGTCGCCCAAAAAATTGCAACATCAATCAATTTTAAAATTAACCTAAAAGACTTTTTTGTTTGCTCAACAAGTATTACCCATGATTATGCCCCTGCAAGGGATGTTGCCGAGTTTCTTACATTAGAGAGAGGTTTCTCGGAGGATTGTTCGGACATATACGCACTTACTCAGTTTGACAAGAAATTCGATGAATCGCCTCCAACGTGTCAACGCCGGAGTAAAAACACACCATTGGCCGGAGTAAAAGTACACCACTGTGGCGGCGGCGCGTCGGTCGATAAACTGTGCAGCCTGGCTTGATGTTTGAGGTTGTCCCGGTAGTCCACAGGAGGGACCCGCGCGCACTGCGGAGTGCGTGCCGACGACGCTGACGCAGCATTGCGCGTGGGAGGTGCCTGTGGGCCCACCGGGTCAACCATGATTTCGATGGTCAGGTTTTTGGGGATTTCCGCTGTTTTTGACTTTGGTTCAGGCGGTAACTATCGCCGTTCATCTCAAGGATATGAACGTGATGGGTGAGACGGTCAAGCAAGGCCCCTGTTAAGCGTTCGGATCCGAACACCTCGGTCCATTCGTCGAAGGGCAGGTTACTGGTCAGCAGGGTTGAACCACGCTCGTAACGCTGGCTGAACACCTCGAACAGGAGTTCTGCGCCGGTTTTGCTGAGCGGCACGAAGCCCAGTTCATCGATAATCAGCAACTTGTATTTTGCCAACTGCTTCTGGAACCGCAGCAGGCGTTTCTCATCCCTAGCTTCCATCAACTCGTGAACCAGGGCGGCGGCAGTGATGAAGCCAACGGAGAGACCTTTCTGACAGGCGGCCAGACCGAGACCGAGGGCGATGTGGGTCTTGCCGGTGCCTGAGTTGCCGAGCGCGATAATGTTCTCGCGCCGCTCGACGTATTCACATCGGGCCAGTTCAAGAACCATCATCTTGTTGAGCGATGGCATGGCCTTGAAGTCGAAGGCGTCCAGGCTTTTAACGGCGGGGAACCTGGCCAGCCTGATCCGCCTCTCAACCATGCGGCGTTCCCGGTCGATCAACTCCAGCTCGCTCAGACGAACAAGATAGCGCACATGATCGACACCCTCAGCGGCGCATTGAAGGGCCAGCTTGTCGTATTCCCTGAGGAAGGTGGGCAGCTTGAGGGCTTTCAGGTGATGGGACAACAAGAGCTGTGGCGTATCGGTCATGATGCTACTCCCCTTCCAACCCGGTCAGACCTGTCGGCCTTCCCCGCCTCTTGCAGCAGGTTCATGTAATTGGCCACCGATGTTGTCGCCACCTGAGCCCGTGGCAGATAAGGGTAGATGTCCAGATTGAGCTTGGGCGGACGCTGCTCGATGCGGCACAGCAGTAGATGTTTAATAGCGTCATAGCTGATTGCGCTCAGATGCAGGGCAGCCCTGATTGCGCCATGAAGGTCATTGAGTTCAAAGGTCTCCAGGAGCCTCAGGACCTGCACGTACTCCCGCTTGCCCGGCTTGCCCATACGGGCCTCAAGGAGGCGGCGCAGGGTTGCGAACACATCTGGCAGCTCCCACCCCACCAACGGTGCAGCCTGATCCAGGGCGCCAATCTTCTTCTCCAGCAATGGCAGATAATGGATCGGGTTGAAGATCAGATCTTCGCGGTCATAAGAACGGGGATGGCGGGCGATCTCCTCACTGGCGCAACCAATAATGACCTCATGGACATAGCCACGGATCCAGACTTCTTGATGACCAAAGGCGACGGGTACCGAGTAATCATTGTTCCGATACCGCACCAGGGACAGGGAACTGACCCGCGTGGCCTGTCTGTCACAGGCGTCAAACAGGACGGGAGGCAGGTCTGCCAGCACCTCCTGGTCTCGGACAAGCCGCGCACCGATATTCTCGCGGTGACCACGTAAAACATCACGTTGGCGATTGCGACATTGGTGTTCCAGGTGAGCGTTGAAGGCATCCCAACTGTCAAACCGGGGAAGGGGCACCATGAAGTTACGTCGAGCAAAACCAACGTTGCCTTCCACGTTGCCCTTGTCGTTACCTTTAGCGGGACGGCCATAACGATCCTCAAATAGATAATGAGAATGAAGGCCGCTGAACGCTCGCGTTCGCTGCCGTGTGCCATCGGGCAATATCCGGGCCACCAGGCACTTGTCGTTGTCATACAGGATCGATTTAGGAACACCGCCGAAAAAGACAAAGGCCTTATTGTGGCCGTCCAGCCAGGCCTCCGTTGTCGCCGCGGGATAGGCGCAAACAAAGCAGGCGTCGCTGTGAGGAAGGGTCATGACAAAATAATGGGCCCGATGCTCAACACCGGCGATGACCGCATCCGCCTCTCCAAAATCTGCCTGGGCGTGTCCCGGAGAATGGCTCAACGGCACGTACATCTCCCGCTGACGTTGCCGGGCAGCAAAAACGTAATCTTTGACGATTGTGAGGCCACCGGCAAAGCCATACTCATCACGAAGACGTTCAAAGATCCGCTTCGAAGTATGACGTTGCTTCTTCAGACGCTTGGTATCGTCCTCAAGGATCTGGTCGATAATGCCAACGAATGGATCCAGCTTGGGCCGGACCGGCATCTTCTTGCGGCGATATCCCGGCGGCACTGAAAATGCCAGCATCTTGTCGACCGTACGCCGGTCAACACCGAACACCCGTGCCGCTTCGCGGCGGCTCATACGCTCTATTTTTACCGCATACCGTACACGCCCGTAGAGTTCCACTTGCTTCATCCCCGCCCTCTGCAAAAGCAGAAAGCTTACCACTGGCGGTTTTTTACTCCGGCCAACAACCAGACTATCCGGCCGCTTCAGTGGCGGATTATTACTCCGGCGTTCTCAGATGAGTAGCGTCCATGAAATTTTGCCGTGTCGTGACGTTTCTCCATATGGTTTTAGTTCGACAAAGGCGGTTGCGCGCCCCCCGCACCCAACAAACAACCCGCCCATCGTGGCGGGTTTTTTGATTCACAGACCCATTTTAAGATGACAACTGCGGAAGTGACATGAGACCCGTATTTCCCTCCAGTTTTAGGTAGCGTCCATCCCCGTAAGAGGAGATCGATATGAAGCGTTCAATCTTCAACGCATCGCCGCAGTTGCTGAGTGGCGACATCTTTATGCGGCCTAAATGAAACGCTTCTACCGCTAGCTGAGACGCGTTCGAATTAGTCTGACAGAACCTCCGAGCGGCCAGGTTCGTATTGAGGGCTATTCCTGTATAGACTTCCTTCAACTCTCAAGGAGAGATCGGCTGCCGGTTCGCCAGATTTTCGCATCGGCGCCAATCTCACCATAAAAACATTTGCTATATCCTGATGGGTGAAGACGCCAACCCGGCCAGGAAAAAGGCGCCGCCGTGTCCTGATCCGGAGTAACTCGATCATGCCCATAAAGTTCCTGCCAAGTCTCCTGGTCACCCTGGTAATTGTTTGTATAACTGCGGCGCCAGCGTCGGCGACTGAACTGAAGCCGGGCCAGCTTGAATTTGACAGGGGCCATTATGCCAACGCCCTGAATATATGGCACCCCTTGGCCACGGCCGGCGATCCCGAGTATCAGGTCTTGATCGGCGAAATGTACCGGCGTGGCCTGGGGGTGGAGAAGGATCAAGTCCGGGCCCTCGACTGGCACCAGAAAGCTTCGGCACAAGGTCACGCCGATGGCACTTATCATGTTGCGCAGTTCCATCTCTACGGCCAGGGCGGTGTGAACAGGGATCCGGTCCGCGCCTTGGAAATTTTCCAAACCGCTGCCGACCACGGGCACTGGAAGGCGCAATACGTCATCTCACGTGCCTTTGCCACCGGCGAACACGTCAAACGGAACTACGTCGAGGCCTTGAAGTGGCTGGAGATCAGTATTGCCAGTTCCAAAGGCGAATTCGGCCGCAAAGTTTTTTACCGCCGACGCGGCTTGGCCAAACACATGACGGAATCCGAGATTGAACTGGGTAAAAAACTGGCCGCAGACTGGCTCGCTGCCCATCGTTGAGTTTCCGCGCGCCAAGAGTTTCGACTTGATCTAAGTCAAGTGATTGTCGGGAAAAATCCGTATCCTCCTCATTGGAGGGTCGGGTTTTATGGAATACGTCTACTTCATTGTTGTCGCAATCGGTTCTTACTACGTCGCCGGCCGGTTTCTCAATTGGCTGGAGCAGAGGCGTGGCGAGCGATTCGAGTACCGCCAGCTCTATTTTTTTGGAATCCTGCTGGTGCTGGTCATGGGATCGTTCGAAATCATCGAACGCATGGCAATGTAAGGTGCGGAACATCCTCCACCACGTTCTACAGACAAGTCGATGCATCGACGTTGCGACGCAGTTGCGCGTCAGACGGACATGGCCTTGATCAAAGTCAAGGTCTTGAAAGGGCACTCGGTGTGTCCTAACGACTATTCGGCCGGGACCCACTTTTCTGGTGCCTGGTCCACCACCGTTTGGTGATTTTTTCGGGGAGTGAGCCGATGACCGATCAAGACAATACGCCGCAGTCAGGCGGTGAAGAAGAGCACATCCCCTTTATGCAGCGTGTGCTCGACAACCATTTCCTACTCTTGTTTATCGGCGTCGTAATGCCGACAGTGTTTTACATCCTCTGGGGGATTATGGAAATCGCCACAATCCCGGTTGCGAATTAGGGAGACTGAACCATGGCGATTTACCCTCCTGAAGTCAGGATCTGGTGGAAAGAACCGATTCACAGTATGGAAATCTGGTGGGCGCTTATCGCGCTCGTCTGGTCGCTGATCATGTTTGTGATGATGCCGTATTGGCATATTTACGGTGAACAGAATATTTCCAATGAAGCCTACCGCGTCAATCCCGAGGCGTTTGGCGAAAAGGTTGAGGCGATGGCGGAAAAATACAAAGTCCGCGAGGAAGGGGACACCGGCATTCCGGTCGTCCACCCGCCTGCCGGCGAGGATATTTACCTGCTGGCCCGGCTTTGGGAGTGGTGGCCCATACTTGAGCTCGAAAAGGGTAAAAAATACCGCCTGCACCTGAGTTCAATGGACTGGCAGCACGGATTTTCCCTGCAGCCCACCAACCTCAATTTGCAAGTCCATCCGGGCTACGACTTTGTGGTGACATTGACACCGAGCGAAGCGGGCACTTTTTCGATTGTCTGCAATGAGTATTGTGGCGAAGGGCATCACACGATGCTGGGCCGTATTTACGTCACCGACAAATAAGGGGAGGTCGCAATGTCGATTCTTTCGAAATTCCGCATCTGCCCGAAATCGGGTCTGTACTTCGACGATGCGGCTGAAAAGCTCATCAAGTGGAATGCCGTCACGGCTGTAGTCTTCCTGCTGGTCGGCGGATTATTCGGGTTGATGATGGCGCTCACACGCTGGCCCGCGGTTCATATTCTTCCAGCCGATTGGTTCTACCTTCTGCTCACCGCGCACGGTCTTGACGCTTTGGTGGTCTGGATCGTGTTCTTCGAAATGGCGGTGCTATATTTCGCCTCTTCGACATTGTTGAAAGTCCGGTTGGCAGCCCCAAGGTGGGCCTGGTTGGGTTATGCGCTTATGCTGATCGGCGCGATTCTCGTCAACATCATGGTATTGCGGGGCGAATCCAGCGTCATGTTTACCGCCTATCCGCCGATGAAAGCCGAGCCGCTGTTCTACCTCGGCATCATCTTGTTTGCCGTCGGTGCCCTACTCGGTTGCATGGTATTTTTCGGTACCCTGGTGCTGGCCAAAGATCTGAAGACCTACGAGGGTTCCATTCCGCTGGTGACCTTCGGTGCCCTGACGGCGGCTATTATCGCGGTCTTTACGATCGCCTCCGGCGCGATCATTTTTGTGCCCACTTTGCTGTGGTCTCTGGGCTACATCGCCAACATCGATCCCCTCATGTACAAGACAATCTTCTGGGCCTTTGGTCATTCGGCGCAGCAGATCAACGTAGCAGCCCAAGTTGCGGTCTGGTATGCCATCGCGGCCATCGTCTTCGGTGCCAAGCCGCTAAGCGAAAAAGTCAGCCGCACGGCTTTCCTGTTCTACATTGTCTTCCTGCAACTCGCTTCAGCTCACCATCTTCTGGTCGAACCTGGTTTGTCACCGGAATGGAAGATATTCAATACCTCCTACGCCATGTACCTTGCCGTGCTGGGCAGCATGATCCACGGTCTGACCGTGCCCGGCAGCATCGAAGCGGCTCAACGCAAGAAAGGCTTCAACAAAGGCCTATTCGAATGGCTGCGCCGTGCGCCCTGGGGAAACCCGGTGTTCTCGGGCATGTTCATTTCGCTGGTCCTGTTCGGTTTCCTCGGTGGTATCACCGGCGTTATCATGGGCACCGAACAGATCAACATTATCATACACAATACGCTCTATGTCCCAGGTCACTTCCACGCCACGGTAGTGGCCGGTACGACCCTGACGTTCATGGCCATCAGTTACTTCCTCGTGCCGCTGTTGTTCAAACGTGAGTTGTGGCTGCCGGGGCTGGCCAGATGGCAGCCCTATCTCTTCGGCTTGGGCGTCGGCGGCATCTCACTCTTCATGATGGGTGCGGGAACGCTGGGCGTGTCGCGGCGGCACTGGGACATCGGCTTCTCCGACGCCACGCTGGGTTTCGATTATCCGGCGTCGGCCTATATGTTCCTGGCGCTGAACGGGCTTGCCGGCATTCTGGCGGCGATCGGCGGTGCAGCCTTCTGCGTCATCATGGTCGGCACCATCCTGTGGGGCAAACGTCACGGCGAGGAGCCGGTTGCAGCACCCGAACCTGCACCGGTGCCGGAACCTGCCTTGCATGTCCACGGTGCCGCCGGCACCATGGCGGTGCCCGGTACTTTTGTCCTGGCTCTGGTTTTCCTGGGTACTTTCGTTCTCTACTACTTTGTGAACTGGAAATATCTCGCCGAAGTCTGGCCGATTTCCTGAGGTCCGGATAATGGGTGCGGTCGCTCGTCAATTGTCCTCGGTATTCAAACTACGCATCGGCGTGGTAATAATGCTCAGTGCGTTGGCGGGACTGGCCGTCACCCCCGGGCCGCTTCCTTCCCCGTTCCAGGTGTTCGTACTGGCGATCGCGGTTCTGGTCTCGGCGGCCAGTGCCGGTGCTTTCAATCAGTACGTCGAACGCGACATCGACGGCCTGATGAAGCGCACGGCGAACCGGCCATTCGTCACCGGTAAATTTATCGCCGGCCCGGCTTGGCCGGTGGTCATCTGGGGACTGATGGCGCTGGCGGTGGGTGCCGCAGCCATTGCCGTCAACTATTGGGCGGCTCTGTATACCTTCCTCGGTGCATTCACTTATGCCGTCGTTTATACGGTGTGGTTGAAGCGCCGCACTTGGCTCAATATCGTTTTCGGCGGGTTGGCCGGCAGTTTTGCAGTTCTCGCCGGCGCCGCGACCGTGGACCCCAGTTTCGCCGTGTTGCCATTTCTGATGGCGCTGGTGTTATTCCTGTGGACCCCGCCTCACTTCTGGAGTCTCGCCCTCGCTCTGAAAGACGATTACGCGGCAGCGGGGGTGCCGATGTTACCGGTTATCATTGGACCGGCACCGGCGGCACGCGTCATCCTCGCCAGCACGCTGGCTCTGGTCGGTGTATCGCTCTTGCCGGCCTTCGTCGGACTGGGCTGGATCTATCTGATCAGCGCGGTCGCCGGCGGCCTTGTGTTCGTTTATTTCAGCGTCCGCTTAGTCATCGAACCGACGGGCCGCCGCGCCATGCTTAATTTCCTGGCCTCGTTGTTCCAGTTGTCCATGCTGCTCGCAGGATCGATGACGGATCGCTGGCTTCTCGGTTAGGGAATGATCCACTCTCTGCGCCAGCTTGTTGTGATTGGCTTTGCGATCGGCTTCCTGTCGGGTCCAGGCCCGGCGCTTGCCGATGCCGATGTTGCTGTGGGCCAGATCGCGTTTGATGGCAAGGCCGCGCTGGCCAACAGCCAGGCGGCCATCGGGCGCAAGCTGCGAGATCATCGTTTTGTATCGGCAGACGGAAAACCGGTCCGGATTGCCGACTTTTCGGGCAAGCCCCTGATTATCAGCCTGATCTACTCAAGCTGCTATCACACCTGTCCTCAGATTACGCAGTCACTGGCCCGCGCCGTAGAGGTCGCCAACGATGCGCTCGGCAGCCAGAAATTTGAGGTCGTGACAATCGGTTTTGATACCGAATTCGATAAACCCTCGGCGATGCGCAGCTTTGCCCGCAAACAAGGCATCGACTTTGCCAATTGGCGCTTTCTGTCGACCGACGCAACAACGGTCTGGCGGCTCAGCGATGACATCGGCTTCCAGTTCACGCCGTCGCCACGGGGGTTTGACCACCTGACCCAGACCACGATCGTCGACCGCGACGGGCATGTCTATGCCCAGGTCTACGGTGACGATTTTGCTACACCGCAACTGGTTGATCCGTTGAAAAATCTCGTTTTCAGTGGCGGTCCGTGGAACAGCTTGAACGCGATCCTCGATCGCGTTCGCCTTGTTTGCACCACCTACGATCCGGCACGGGATGCCTATTACTTTGACTACTCCCTATTTATCGGCATGGCGATCGGTATTGTATGTCTGCTGGTAATCGTCATTTTCATCTACCGCGAGTTCGTTCAAAATCGTCGCATTCCACCAGTACAGAGCTGACAGTCAGGGAAATACGAAGTGTTAAAGATGGTGCAGCGTCCGCTGGTGTGGGCATTCGAACTCGCGGAAATCGGCTTTGACAAGCTGTTCGGACGGGAATGGAATCCACTTTTTTTTCTGGGCGCCTTGGCCTGGTTCAACTTCTGGATCGTCGCCGTCAGCGGTATTTATCTCTACGCCGTCTTTGAGACCAGCATTCAAGGCGTTTTCGAATCCATCGAGTATCTGACGCACGAGCAGTGGTATCTCGGCGGTGTCATGCGAAGCCTTCACCGCTATGCCTCAGACGCCCTAATCCTGGTGGTGATGATCCATCTGTTGCGCGAGTTCGCGCTCGACCGTTATCGCGGCGTGCGCTGGTTCACCTGGAGCCTCGGCACGCCGATGCTATGGTTGATCGTGATGTCCGGTATCAACGGCTATTGGCTGGTGTGGGACGAGATGGCCCAGATGATCGCCGTCGCCACTGCGGAGTTGATCGACTGGTTTCCCATATTTGGCGAATCCATCGCACAGAACTTCCTGATACAAGGCAGCATGGGGGATCGCTTTTTTAGCCTGCTGATCTTCCTACATATCGCCTTGCCTTTGATTCTACTGTTCCTGATGTGGCTCCATCTTCAACGCATGAACCAAGCCCGCATCAACCCGCCGCTGGGGTTGGCCATCGGCTCCTTTGCGATGCTGTTGGGGCTTAGTCTGATATTCCCCGCCGTCAGTCACCCGCCGGCCAATCTCAGCCAGGTTCCGGCGGTCATCCATCTCGATTGGTATTATCTCTTTATCTATCCCCTGATCGAATTGTGGTCCGCCGGGACGGTCTGGGCCTTGATCTACGGTCTCACATTCCTGTTAATGTTGATGCCCTGGTTGCCACGCGAAAAACCGGCGGCGTCGGCGGTTATATCCGCCACGCAGTGCAACGGTTGTGAACGCTGTTTCGACGACTGTCCCTACGGCGCCATCCAGATGAGACCGCGTACCGACGCCAGCCCCTACGAAAAGATCGCCGATGTCGATCCCGATCTGTGTTCGGCTTGCGGAATCTGCGTTGGCAGCTGTCCGACCCACACGCCGCTCAGGCGCGACGATCACATTGCCATTGGCATCGATATGCCGGCGATGACGCTACACCAAATGCGGGGACAGGCGGTGGCGGCGGTTGCCGGTCTGCCCGACGACAAAACCAGAGTGCTGCTGATCGGCTGTGCCCACGCCGTCGATGTCGAGGCAATGCGGATCGAAGGCGTTGCCGCCCTCGGTCTCAGCTGTACCGGCGCGGTGCCGCCCGCCCTGCTCGAATTCATGATGCGCAAGGGCGGCGCCGACGGCATCTTCCTCACCGGCTGCGGCGACGGCGAATGCTTCCATCGGCTCGGCGGACGCTGGGTAGAGGCTCGACTGGATGGCAGCCGCGAGACCTACCTGCGAACGCGTTTTTCGCGCGACCGCATTCGGCTTTCGTGGGCGGCACCGGCAGACGCAGACCGGTTGAGGCGAGAGGTTGTCGATTTCAGCGCGCGCCTCGAACCGATCTCCGGAGATAATCACGATGAAGTGGCGTCATGATCAGAGTCTTTGATTTCTTGCGTCGCTACGCTGGTCAGATCGTCGCCTACATCGCGTTTGGCGCACTGTTGGGGTATTTTTCCGCAGGCCCGGACTGGTCCTACTTTCCTGAAGACCGGGCTTTGATCAAGCTTAGCCTGACACACGGCGGACAACGCAAGGAAGCATGCCGCGATCGCACAGCGGCGGAACGCGCCAAATTTCCTGCAACGGCCAAACCGCCCAAAGTATGTCCGCGCGAACGCCACCCCGTGACGCTTTCGATCTGGCTGGGCGACACAGTAATATTCAGCGGGACCGCTCAGCCCATGGGTATTTCCGGCGACGGACCATCCCAGTTTTACCGCCGTTTCGAGGTCAAGCCCGGCGTTTATCAGCTAAAGCTCGAACTCGCCGACAGTGGTGGCACCAGCGCGCCCATCACTCAAATGCAGAAAATTGAACTGAAGGCTCGCAGAGTTCTGGCCATCGAGGCCGATCATGGCAAACTCAGAATTCGCTGAGCCGGGACTGTCTGTCAGGCTTGCTTGACCAAAGTCATGCCGAAGCGGCAATGCTGTGATAGCCTTTGTCTGAGTGTACGGAAATTTAAGGCATTAGCATGAGTGATCTCCCGCGAAACGCCACGCCCGGGAACGCCGATCCCGAGGTTATCAACCAAATTGCGCGTATTCCGCTGTTTGCCGGACTGACAAAACAGTCGATCGCAAAACTTTTGAGCAACGTCGATGTGATGACGGTGCCAGTGGGCACTGTGCTGTTTTCTCAAGGTGACGTGGCGAACCGATTTTTTGTCCAACTCGACGGTCAAATCGAACTTTACGTCAAGACGGTCGACGGACTCGAAAATGTTATCGACGTTCTGGGACCAGGCGGAACGTTCGCCGAAGAAGCAATCTTCGACACCGGTGTTTTTCCGGTCGGTGCCAAAGTCGTCAAAGAGACGCGAATCCTGGTCGTTGAGGCCCAGCCGTTCCTCGATCAACTCAGTGACGAATTTGAACTGGTGCTGGCCATGCTGGGGGGCATGTCACGACATTTACGGGTGCTGCTTCATCAAATTAACGAACTCAAATTAAAGTCGACCGCCCAGCGTCTCGGTGGTTTTTTGCTGAGCCTGACCGAGTCGAAGACCGGCAAGATCGTGGTCGAACTGCCTTACGACAAACGTCTACTGGCGAACCGGCTTGGCATGAAGCCGGAAAGCCTGTCACGCGCACTGGCCAAGCTCCAGGAAATCGGCGTCCACGATTCTGAAGGCGAGCTGACCATAGCCGATGTCGGATCGCTCCGGGCGTTCTGTCTCGACGGCCAGGCCGGCGACAGGAAATGACCATCGAAGCTGTTGCTGTGATATTTTCCGAATAACCTTGACCAATGGCACATTCATCCGCTTGACTCTAGCAACCTTGATATTGTCGGAGATGCTGGATGGCATCCAATCTGTTGGTCGCTGAAGACATAGAATACATTTCCAATATCGGACCTTTTGTCGAACTGCCGCTAGCGGTTGTGGCGGGCCTGGTGGGGGGCGCAACTGCGCGCGATTATCCCAAACACAGTTTGTTGTTCAGCCACGGCGATGTCGCCGACCGATTCTATATCGTACTCGGCGGTCGGGTAAAACTGTTCACGGCAACCGAAGGCGGCGAGGAAAACGTCATCGGTATTTTCAGCGGAGGCCAGTCTTTCGGCGAAGCGGCGATGTTCGCCTCGGGTCGCTTTCCCGTCAACGCCGAAGTCGTCGAAGACGCCCGACTGGTTCAAATCATGGCGGAGCCTCTGGTCAAGCATCTGTCTGACAACAAGGATCTGGCGTTCCAGATGCTGGCCGTGATGGCGCGGCGTCATCGGCGGTTCCTGTCTGACATTTCGGATTTCAAAATAAAATCACCCGGCCAGCGTCTGGGTAGCTTTCTTCTGGCCCTGACGGACGTAGACAAAGGACCGGCCAAGGCCCGGCTTCCCTTCGACAAGGCGTTGATCGCCGCCCGTATCGGCATCAAACCCGAAAGCTTTTCCCGGGCCCTGGCCCGTTTGCGCGAGATCGGCGTCAACTGCCACGGCCGCAATGTCGATTTCGAGGATGTCAGAAAACTGCGCGCTTTTTGCGAGGAAGGTGGTCTCCATCTGCAGCAGAAACTCTGAGACGAAATAGTCTCTCAGCTTATCCGGACTGGCGGTCGGGGTGGTAGACCGCGCGGCGGCCATCGTCGAACACGACGTGGGCGGTCTCGCCATTGCCGCGTTGTAGCAGACCGGAAATGGCGTCCGGCGGTAACATCGTCAATGCCGTGGAAAGCGCGTCGGCGATGGTCGCGGTCTTTGCCACGACCGAAACCGATCGGTAGTGCGACGGCGAAAGACCACTGCGCGCATCGATCAGGTGATGGAAACGGCCATGACGATCGAACTGTAAGCCGTAGCCACCCGAAGTCGCCAGCGCCCAGTCTGCCAGCGGCATTGTTTCCCACTGCGCCGGGTCGGTCGTTCCGTCATTGAGTGCGATGCGCCAGGGTTTAGATGCCGCTCTCGGTCCCAGGGCCCGGAATTCGCCCAGGTTGATCAGCACATGGTTGAGGCCGGCGGCGCGCAAGAGATCGGCGACGCGGTCAGTGATGAAACCCTGAGCGATGCCGTTGAGGCTGAGTTTCTGTCCAGCGCCGAGCCGTATAGCCGCAGCAGAGGCCGATACCCGCCGCCAGTCGACCTTTTCCAGGGCTTGCGCGATGACGGTGTGTGGAGGGGCATCGACGTTCGCGTCTACAGCGGAAAAATAATCGGCATAAAGCTGCCAAAGCGTTTGCACTGTCGGATCGAATGCGCCGCCTGAAATACTTGCCGTGTGCAGCGCGCGGTTCAGGAGCCGAAGCATGTCGCCGGAAGGAGTTTCAAGCCGGCCCGCGGCATTGAGGCGGCTGATTGCGGAGTCCGGCCGGAACAAACTGAATTCGTTTTCCAGCCGGCGGATCTCGTCGACGCAGGTTTCGATCAGGGTTTCGGCCCGCCGGGCGTCAATTCCGATGATTTTGATGCTGGCCTCGGTGCCCAGCGCAGCACCCCGCCAACGCCATGTCTCAGAGTGCGCTCCGGCGGGCGCTGTTGCGGCCGTGCCGGGCGGCAGCAGGGCAGCGGCGGCGGTGATGAAAATAGCGCGGCGGCGGCTTATCGCTGTCATGGTGCAGTCTCTTCTTGTGACCCATTGTGTAGCTGTGGCTGCGCCCCCTGTTGCGCCTCGGCATGGGCTGCCTTGCGCGCGGCGCGGTCCTCGCGCCGTTTGCGCCTGGTGATGACGGGCGGGCAGATGCTGTCGTCATAGAAAATAATTTGGCAATCCAGACAATAAATGCACTCGTGGGGATCGATGCGGCCATTCGGGTGAATGGCCTGTACCGGGCAGCGGACGGCGCAAATATGGCATTCGGTGCCGCATTGCCGGCGGCGATGCAGCCACTCGAACATACGATTGTTGGCGGGGATTGCCAGTGCCGCGCCGAGCGGACAGAGGTAGCGACAGAAAAATCGCTCGACGAACATGCCGACAGCCAGCAAGCCCAACGCATAGGCAACAAACGGCCAGACCCGGACAAATTTCAGCGCAATCGCGGTTTTGAAAGGCTCCACCTCGGCGGCAATTTCAGCGAGGCCGACGGAATGAAGGGAGAGCGCCAGCAACCCCAGGAAGACGATGTACTTGATCGGCCAAATTCTTTCGGACAGTCCGAACGGAATGGGAATTTGCGGGATGCGGAGTAACCGTGCGGCCTGGGAAACCAGTTCCTGCAAGGCGCCGAATGGGCAGAGCCAGCCGCAAAACACACCACGGCCCCAAAACAGCAGGGCCACCGCGACATAAGACCAGAGGATAAAGACAATGGGATCGAGCAGGAAAAAATCCCAACGGAATTCGACCAGTAAGGCGTTGATGAACGTGAGAACATTGACGACCGAAAGCTGGGCGTTCATCACCCAGCCCAGACCGATTACTGTGAAAGCGAGAAAGGCCATTCGCAATCTGGGAATGAAATTCCGCTTCTTCACCGCCCGGTCGTGAAACACCAGCAGCACGTAGAGCGACAATAGTGCGGCCACTAGAACGGCGATTTCAGGGACTCGGTTTTTCCAGACCTGGAGCCAGACGCCGTCACCGATCCGGGCTGCTTCATCCAGCGCCGAGGCCAGGCTGCCGTCGCCGATATGGCTGGCCTTCGGCCGGACGATAAATCTGTCCGGCACCTGATAGGTCAGCGGAAACGAAGCCTGTAAGGTCTGATTGTCGCCGGTTTGCCGCGTGACGATCAATTCCAGGCGCCAGGGCGCAGTGGGGTCGAAGCCTTTGTGGGCCGGCACGACAAAAATCCCCATCTCGCGGAACTCCGGTCCACCCTTGACCTTCAGCTTTTCGATCAGGCGATGGTGCTCCCGGGTGAAGCGATGGGTGGTATGGCCCTGGACGAGTTGCAGGCGGTCGAAGACTCCGCCCTTTTTCCGCCAGCCCCAGCCCTTAAAGGAGTAGAGGCCTTGCGCCGCAACCAACAAAGCCTGGTCGCCCGGCTTGAGTTCGGCAGAGAGCGTGCTATAGGGCGCGAAGCCGAGCAGGTTCTGGCCGATGCCGGCGGGTGTCAGCAAGGCGGCGTAAAGCGTGATGAACTTCCCCCGGGGGTCGCGCGGTGTGACGGGCGGCACCTCACGGCCGTTCTGCGTAAAAAAGCCGTCGTCGACTTCACGGTTGCGTAGAAAGAGCCGCGTCACGGCACCGCCGGCGACCAGCTTCTGCCAGTCGCTTTCCTCAAAATATTCCAGATCGAGCGTCGCCGTTTTAATAGCATCGCCCTCGATGATGCCGCGGCTGCGCGCCACCGCCCGGGCTGCCCGCATGATGGAATCGTTGAACACGATGGAGGTGATGCTCGCGCCTGATACGCCGTCGATGCTCACGATGTTGTCCGTTTCCGCCCCGGTCGCATTCCGGCTGCGCCCGATCTCGACTTTATGGCGAACGTCTACGCCTTTGTAGGACTGTACGAACTCGGTCAGGCGATCGGCATCGATGCCGAGAATGAGGATGGGTTCGTGGTGTTCGATCACGGCCGCGCCGGTGATCCTGCCGCTCATATCCAGGCCGACGGCGGTTTTGATCGGCTTGCCGGAATAGCCAACCGAACGGACGACGTCAGAGGTCAAGAAGACGTAGCCGGCGACCGCACCGTCGCGCCAGACGGCGGCGGCGGGCGGCATACCCTCGAACGGACCATGGCGCTCCGCCCCGGGAAAAACGACATCGAGGGGAAAGCCGCCCGGAGTTGTGGTTTGGGCGCCAGCCGCCAGGGGCGCTGACAGCGCCATCAGAAAGGTGAGCATCGCAGAAAAAGCATGTCTGCGACAATGAGTCGCTACTCGTCCGACAGAGCCGGGCGGCGTCTCCCCGCCGGATCGTCGGATCACCCATAACCTTTTGAAGTATTTACCTATTTTTGTCGTCATGTGACCCAGATTAGACCGTGGCAGGATGCGACGCCTTGATCTGCGTCAAGCCTTCAAGGCGGTGCCCTACGTCGTGTTGACATAAGTCAATTCTACGGCTGCGGGGGCATGCTAGGCAACTAGTGTCAGCTGACCGCATGGGGGAGCCAGCAAAACCAAAAAATTCTCCAGATGCGATCTGGGGCAACGGAGGAACAAATGAAAAAACGCAACTTCATAGGCGTGATGGCGACGGCGGTTTTGATCGCAGCCGGATCCTTTGCCGTGTCGGCAGCGGAGACGCCAAAGGATAAACTAAAAAAGCACGAAACCTCGCCTGCGGGAAAATACCAACCCTCTCTCGACTCCATGAAGGGCGGCCAGCAACTCATCACCAAGGGTGGGCCGGCTCTGACGGAAGCTGAATTCGCCGAAGCCCGCCAGATCTATTTCGAACGCTGTGCCGGTTGCCACGGCGTGCTGCGCAAGGGTGCCACGGGCAAGCCTTTGACCACCAAAATCACGAAGGAACTCGGCTTTGGTTATTTAAAGGATTTCATCACTTACGGCTCCCCTGCCGGTATGCCCAACTGGGGCGCCGAGGGCGGTTTGACGGCAAAGCAGATCACCCTGATGGCGAATTACCTGCTTAACGAGCCGTCCCAGCCGCCGGAATGGGGCATGAAGGAGACGAAGGCGTCGTGGAAAGTCTTCGTGCCTGTCGAAAAGCGTCCAAAAAGTCAGCAGAATAAACTCGATCTCGACAATATTTTTTCGGTTACGTTACGTGATGCCGGTCAGGTCGCTCTGATTGACGGTGGCACCAAGAAAATCGTCGAAGTCATCGATACCGGCTATGCCGTGCATATTTCCCGTTTGTCGGCATCGGGGCGCTATCTTCTCGTCATTGGCCGCGACGCCAAGGTCAACTTGATTGATCTCTGGATGAAGCATCCCAATACGGTCGCCGAGATCAAAGTCGGCATTGAGGCCCGTTCGGTCGAAACCTCCAAGTTCAAGGGCTGGGAAGACAAATATGCCATCGCCGGTTCGTACTGGCCGCCGCAATTTGTCATCATGGAAGGCAATACACTTGAGCCCAAAAAGATCGTCGCGACACGCGGCATGACGGTTGACACGCAGGAGTATCACCCCGAACCACGCGTCGCCGCCATTGTGGCATCGCACTACAAACCGGAGTTCCTGGTCAACGTCAAGGAAACCGGCGTGGTCATGATGGTCGACTATTCAGATCTGAACAATCTGAAGATCACCAGCATTGGCGCAGAGCGCTTCCTTCACGACGGCGGCTTTGATTCGACCGGTCGCTATTTCCTGGCCGCGGCGAATGCCCGCAACACCATCGTGGTCATCGACACCAAGTTAGACAAACTCGTCGCCAAGATCATAACCGGCACGACCCCCCACCCCGGTCGGGGCGCCAACTTCGTTCACCCCAAGTACGGCCCGGTTTGGGCGACCAGTCACTTGGGCGATGAGGTTATCGCGCTGATTGGCACGGACCCCGTCAACCATCCACAATACGCCTGGAAGATGGTTGTGGAACTTGAGGGCCAAGGTGGTGGATCATTGTTCGTCAAGACCCATCCGGCTTCGAAAAACCTTTGGGTCGACACACCGTTGAACCCCGAGGCCTCTATCGCTTCGTCGGTTGCCGTGTTCGACGTCAATAATCTGGAAAAAGGCTATGAAGTCCTGCCGATCGGTGAGTGGTCGGGTATTGCCGAGGGCGTCAAGCGCGTCGTCCAGGGTGAGTACAACAAGGACGGCTCGGAAATCTGGTGGTCGGTGTGGAATTCCAAGACCCAGCAATCGGCCCTTGTCGTCGTCAACGACAAGACACGGAAGCTGGTCAAAGTGATCAAGGACAAGCGCTTGGTTACACCGACGGGCAAATTCAATGTCCTCAATACCAAGAACGACATCTACTGACCGGGTGGACCGGGCGGGATTTCGATCCCGCCCGGTAAATCCTTGTTTGAGTTTCGTCATTTTTAATGTTGGGTAATTTTTGGATCGATCTGGTGGGAATGACATGAAAGCTTTCGAAACTCCGAAACCGCCGCGCCCAGCGAACGTCTTTCTCGTCGGTGCCGGACCCGGAGACCCCGATTTGCTCACGGTCAAGGCTTACAAACTTATCCAGTCGGCGGAGGTCGTGATGTACGACCGGCTTGTCGGACAGAAAATTCTCGATCTTATCCCCGTCGGTGCCAGCCGCATCTTCGTCGGCAAGGCCACCGGTGCGCACCATCTACCGCAGCATGAGATCAATCGTACGCTGGTGCGCTTGGGCCGCAGTGGCCGCCGTACCGTCCGCTTGAAGGGCGGCGATCCATTTATTTTCGGCCGGGGCTCGGAAGAGGCCTTGGAACTCACCAGCGCAGGCATTCCCTTCGAGGTCGTCCCCGGTATCAGCGCCGCCACCGGTGCCTGCTCCTATGCCGGCATTCCGCTCACCCATCGCGGACTGGCAAGCGGCGTGCGCTTTGTAACCGGCCATTGCCGAGAGGACATGCCGCTTGATCTCAACTGGCAAAGTCTGGCCGATCCTGACACCACGTTGGTCTTTTATATGGGCCTTGCCAACTTGGCCGAATTATCCGCTAAATTGATCGA
>FLOH01001186.1_pt1 | contig 42281 bp, 64 predicted proteins | sample 756751 | NCBI WGS metagenome assembly FLOH01 (sample SAMEA4026879, study PRJEB14308) | marine metagenome | biome: coastal water; material: water | depth 74 m
CCTTAACCGTTCTTGTATTTCTAAATCAGGCATTACGAGTACGTTACCTCCATCAATCCAAATGCCATCCTTGATTTTGTAGCACCCCTAAACTTAAAGCCTACCCAATCACCAACATATCCTAACCTACGTAAAAAAAACCTCTGATTATATTCGTGCGGTTGACCGTACAGCTGCCAAAATTCAGTCCCATATGTCAAACCGTTATCCGTTAAAGAAAAAGCTACCTTTGCATCTATATCTGTTGTGTGACCTGGAATTGTTTCAAGTTCTATCTGGTCAATCGAATATGTTTCCATTTTTAAAAGAGGTGTGTATAATTCCCATTCTTGCAGTAAATCATATTGTGTGAACACTTCGCTGAGTGTGCCAAGCCAAGGATCTATTTTGTCTCCGTAGATCCATTTACCTATTCTTGCATCAAATACTCCGTTTATGGCTCTGTAATTCTGGCTACCAGTTACGCCTGTCTTTAAAATTGTCCAGGCTACTTCTTTTCCTAACGCTACGCCTATTGTCTCGTTAAAACAAAGCGTTTCGTTAGGAAGATGAACCAGTACAAAAGAAACACCCTTTTCTGTCCTACCTTCCATTCTCATATCTGCTAATTCTGGCTCGGTATATTGTTCAAGAAGTTTATCAATTTCTCTTGTTGATATTTTTACAGAGCTACCTACGCCGATTATATAAACTCCAATAGACTCGTTCTTACGGCCTCCAGTAATATAGAATCCGTTTGCCCCTTCTGTTTTTGCGTGGGTTGCAACAATTCCTATTTTTTGCGCTCTTGTTTGTACCCGCGTGAAAGCAAAGTTATCGTTTGCTGCATTTATAAAATACTCCACACTGTACCTACCCCATACCATGACTTTATTGTCTTGGGTTTTTGACACACCCAAAGAAGGGTCAGGCATAAACTCTGCTGTTGCAAACTTTAAAGGATCAATTGCTGTTTCGTCTGCTACATCAGTATGATAAATGTATTCACCATCTGTCATAAAATAGTAGCTATCAATCCAAACACCATCTATAGGATTACCGAGGTCTGCATCTGTTACTTGGTTTAATCCGCTCGTTGGGGAGTAAAGCCAGAGTTTGCCGTCTACTATAATGCCTTGAGTACTGAACGAATACAACCCTTCCATTCTCGCTTGTTTTGTTCCTGAAATAGCACCTAACTCTGTTGATACTCCGTTAGTGTCAACTGAAATTAATTGTCCACCTGATACTCTATATTGACTACCTAATCTTTCATTATAAACTGCGCCTCGGTCAACGCCAGTTACTGTTGAGAATAACTCTAATCCAGGGTAGGCAAGCATATATCCTTGAGCACCCAATATGTCTTTCTTAACTGCATACATATTTACTGGAAGTGCATCCCGGTAATCGGTTTCAATTCCAGTCTTTTCACCTTTTATTAAAGTAACTCCAGACTTCATGATAACGTCCTAAGTTTTGTCAAACTAAAATCAATTAATCTGGTTGTTATCCTCCCAGAATCAGTAGTCACAACTATTTTAACCTGGAGCAATGCCTTTGCAGGACCGACAGCACTAACTTGATAATTAACGTCTGTATCAGTGTTTGAATCTGAAACAATTGTCAAACCAGTATCTGATGTAATAGTATAAGCACTTATAACTTCTGTATCAATCAGGTAAGAATCAAAATGCTCTATGAAATTATCAATATCACCAACGATCATGTTATTTGTTGCACAGGTTGGAGGAGCTTCGTCAACAGGAGTATAAAATTTCTTTGTCCTGCCAAACCTCAAAGTATTTCCTGCACCTATTGATTGCCTACTTGGATATTGTGTTTGCACTGGGGTTGCTGTGGATGAATAAAGAAACGACATTCCGGCTCTTGCATTTAACAATAAAACAGGGTCCGGCTCTTTGCCTTTTCCAAAATCTGCAAGTAACCTGCCTGCAAGAATACATTCTATTGCAAACCAGTAAGCTGAATCAACACCACATGTTGAATTTATATCAGGGGCATCTTCAAAATTATACCCCACACAAATATTCCTTTTAGAAAACTCGTTCATCATGCCTTCAAGCCTTCTTAGTGCAAGAACATTATCAGATGCTGAAGGTATGACAGTTAGCCCGGATATTCTTAATTGAGAATAGGCCCCGTTGATCAAGTCTACTTTTAGATTATCTGACATTCTTCAAGTTCCTTTTTAAGACGATCTATTTTTTTAACATGCCAGCTTTTAATGCCAGCATCCTTTGCAAGTTTCCTTATCTCAGTATCTTGCATTTTTTTAACTGGTTTCTCTTTTTTGTCTTGCTTGACTTCAACTACCGGCTCTTTTGGATAACATTCTTCAGGTGAAAAAAACCAACCTTTATCAAGGCAAACTTTGAAATTATATTCGTTAAAAACTCTTAGCTCACATTGAATGCCTTTGATATTGTGTGTTGATCCTGGTCTGTATAGTGTTACGCCCATATTATCCTTGTGTAAGGGGAGTTTTTTAGGCTCCCCCGGTTAAGATTAAGAAGTAAACTGAACAGGGAACGGCCAGTCAGCATTACGTTCTCCTCCGGCTGAACCTGTATACTTATTGTCAACCCAATTGGCTTGTGTTACATCAAATGCACCAGTTGAATCGGCAGTAGGATCGGTATCACAAATAAACCGATTACCAGAACCCCACAAAACATTACCATCATCATCAATAACAAGGCCAGTTGAATGGATAGTATTATCATTGACAAGAGGTGTCCATGACGCTGTAGCGCCGATGTCAGTGACAATGCCTTTAGCTGCCGTGCCAAGCATATTGTTACCAATGATCCTTGCACCGCCCATCTCACCTGCACCGAAGCTAATGTAGGAAGTGACAAAGGTACCGGTGAAATCGCATCCGATTACATGAAGTCTCAACATAGCAGTAGCAAGAATGGCGCTGGTCATTGTGCCGAGCGTTCCATCAAATGTACTTCCGATAAACTGCTGTGCGCCTGCGCCGGTTGCCCCAGCCAGGGTAAAAATCGGAGATGCAGCGGCCTTGCCCTTAAACCACATATTGATCCATCGAGTTCCATAAGCCTCTGCCGCAGTGCTGTGGGTTCCATAAAGCCCTGGCTGTGAATTGGCATCGTAACTACCAATTCCGATAACGTCGCATTTTGTTGGAAGCTGCAAAAGGTCTTCTGTAAGAGTGTCACCCATTACAAAAATACGGTTCCGTCTTGCCCACCAACGATTGTCTGCTAAAGCAATACTTGCGTTGCTGGCTGTGATTGCCTCTTTTAATGTCTTAAAAGGATAATTTAAAGAACCATCTCCTGTGCTTAAAACATTACCATCAACATAATAATCGTCTGCTCCTGTCCCTGCCCCAGATGGCACTATGCCAGAACCATATTGAAGCCTTCTCATTGTTGCAAGTTCGCTCCTTGCAATGTCTAACCCTGTGTGGTAAAAATCTCTTCTTCTCATTTTCGTTCTCCCTGTTCTGGGAGGGTATTGCTACCCTCTGGGATTAAATTAAGCCGCTGTATACAATACAGCGTTTGCTTGTCCGATAAGTCCGAGGATGATCCAGCCTACGGTATCATTGACATAAAACAATGTTGCCTGGTCTCCGATATCATCCAGCGCAATTGCCGAGAAGGTCAAAGACAATGTGGGTACAACATCAACATCATTTCCATGATCTGATATAATTATCAACACCTGGCCTGGTTCACCGTTCGGCAAGGTAAAAGTTGTAACTGCACCAGCGGTTGAATCGACCCTAACAATCGGGTGAGTAATTACACATGTATCTGTGGTTGCAGCAAGTGTCTGCTCGTAAACATCAGATGGTGCATATTCTCTACCACGTTGTCTCCATTCTAAATTTCTTGTTCTTTCTCCCATTTTACTTCTCCTTGTTCTTAGGGTGGTTTTTACACCACCCAAGGATTAAATTAATATGTTACTGCACAACCACAATTTGACGGATTACACACTGTTATTCCGTACCAGACAAAGATCCTGAAACGGAAAGTCATCTGGACCATATCACCATCATAGATCATATAAAGCTGAAGACCGTTCGCCAATGAATCAGTAATAACTTTCATGCCATCATACTGAGCAAAAAGCTCTGCCGGAATTGATCCACCGATAACTTCAATAGCTGAACGGTCAAAGAAGATATTGGTTTTGTTGCTGGCATCAATGTTAAGCCTGGTAATGGTTGCGGCATCCAGTATCTGGGTATTGATATTGGCATAGGCGGCTTCCAGGGTTGTAAGGGCAGGGTCATCTGCTGCAATTGGTTTCGGATATACCTTTATATGGGTTCCGTCTGTCAATTCAATAACTGTGAATGTCATTGCCTGACCTGTTGCATTTTTATCAGCAAGCCCGATTGACTGTACAGCAACGCCACTATTCTCAATGGTAAACTTATCCCCCACTGTAAGCAGGGATGAATCATTGACAACAAGTGAAGCCTCACGATAATCAACATTGGTCACAACCTTAGTTGTGGCGTTTACAGTTCCACCGGAAGGTGCGAAAGACTGATCGCCTGTTACTGTTACGGCAGGGTCAGCAGCTCCGGTAATGTTAGACAAGAAAGAACCTGTCATTACATTATCAAAGCCTGCAATATTCTGTCCTAACTGTCCTTTTTTCCATACTGCATCAGGCATACCCTGTAATGTCTGTCTGGCTGCCAGGTCAGTGGCAAAGGTCAATGTATCACGATCATTCAGAATAAACGCTCTACCATTGTCTACCTGCTGACGTTCGTTCATGATTGCCTGTGCTTCTGCAATAAAATCATACCCGCTTGTGGCATTTGACCTGTAAAACAAACTACCCTGGTCTTTAATCGCATCTGCAATATTCTTGTTCAACTCAGTTCCCTGGCGTTTGGCTGATTGTTCAGCAGCTCTTTCCCAGAATGTTCTGGTCCTAAGGTCATCAGCTCTTTGCTGGATAAAATCATTATCCGGTGTACCCAATACAGCGGGATACGTTTCTTCAATAATTCCAGTTTCCTGGCCGGTTAAATCCCAACCCGAAATAATAGGTCGGTGCTGTTGAACAGGATACCAGATAACATTGGAAGAATTTTGCATCATTCCTGCATCTGGTTCTGTTTTTTGTACCAGGGTCAACATGCTGTCCTGGTGGTCATAAGTCTCTTTCCATTTTTCAAACATCACTTCTGCGGTCTTTCCTGTAGAAAGTGCCATCGTTTATCTCCTTACCACTTTGACGTATCCACTTTGGCGGCCTTTGCTGCTTTTTTAATATCATAGGCTGCTTGTGGTGACTTAGCAGCATCATACTTCTTTTTATACTTGTTTAATGCCCCTGTTGTGTTTACTTCACCGTTTACAGTCTTTGCCGGGTCTGGTGCGTTCGTCCGTGGTTTAATTGGGTTTGTTAGACGTTGATTTTCTTTACCAAGCCACATAGCCAAAGACAATCCAAGAGGATCTTCTTTCAACAGTGTCTTGATTTTTTCCTGGGCTGGCTTGTTAACTCCTATGAAATATTCTAACTTTTCAGAGCCTTTGCCAATTCTTGAAAAGACATTATCAAATACTTTCTCACCACTATCCCCAAACAAATCACTGAATACACCCTTTGCGTTCTTGGCGGCTGCAATATACTTTTCCTTTGCTATACCACTTGTTTTCAGCATGTCGTCTGCTCGTTCATAATGGATATCCATTGCCTTCTCAATGGCTTCCTGTGCCTGTCTTGTTGCTTCTGTTTGCTGTTCTTTTGTTCGGTTCCGGTTGTAAGTCTCCTGAAGCCTTGCCTCGTCATATTGTGAAATAGCAAGGTCATACTCATCGTCTGAGTCATAGTTTTCAGGTTTCGGCCTAGTTAAAGCCGGATTCTTTTTAGGAGCAGATAATTTTAATTCTTCATTCTCCTTTTTTAACCGTTCAATTTCTTCTTCCCGTTCCGATATCTTGCCCCTTAATTCTTTCTTCAGGGACACGAACTTTTTAACAGGCACATTCTGTGAAGGGTCGTCAGAAGTCTGCTCTTCTTCTTCCTCTTCGGTTTCTTGCATCCAAGGTTCGATAACAGGCTCATCGTCACCATCCTGATCCTCAATTTCAGTATCAGTCTTTAAGGCTCCGGCTGCCAGTTCATCCTCTTTTGCGTTCTGTTCTTTTAGTTCTTCTAATGTCAGATTCATTCCCTGATTTCTCCTATCAGTAAGGCTAATCATGGTTTAACCCACCATGCTAAGGTACGTTTAATTTGGTGCCGTCTCCACATTTTGTATAATACACTTTCCAGTTAAATAAGTAAAAGCACTACTTGTGCTATTACAATTAGGAAAATTATATTTTTTTTCAGCGTTCCATCTTGCTTTTACTGCTTCTTCAAAACTTTCATATGTTCCAAGACGCATGTTTTTATAATTAATATGTATTTGGGATTTCCATAAACACCTTGCTGAATCCCAACAAACTCCAACCACACCGCTTGTGTTATTCTTTCTTTTTTTTACGTTCCTCATGTTACATGTTTGAGAAACTTGTCTTAAATTTGACCATCTATTATCTGATTTATTTCTATTTATATGATCTAAACCATATTCAGGGAAATACCCTTCTACATATAAAAAAGCTAACCTATGGGCTTTATATACTTTGCTATCAACACCAATATCTAAATACCCAATAGGATTTATGCTTCCTGCTATATTACCTTTCTTCCCTCTACTGCCGTTTGTCTTAATCCATGTAAATACTCCGGTTTCTGGGCAGTAATGCAATAGTTCTTTCAATCTGTCTTGTGTTAAGTCTTTTGTTGTAAATTTTCCCATAATCAAACCCCTTTGATTAATACCCATTATGATTGGAGCAGAAAGATAGTGGGTATCCATCCTTATCGGGCATATGTCCCTATCTGCTCCTGAAATACTACTATTTTTTGTTAATAAAGTCAATATCTTATCCCACCACCCATCTTAACAATAGCCCCCTCACCAGTATCCGGCATAACCCCACGCCGTTCGTCAAGGTTCATCTTTAGTCGGTTGGCTGTGTCTCTACTCTCCCTTTCGCCAAGTAAATTCTGGTATTGTTTGAAAGGGTCTTGTGTTTTTTCCGTATTTTTGCCCATTTCAGCAAGGATACCTTGTGCTTTCTTGTGCGCTCTTTCATATCCTCTTTTATCGCCTGCCTGCTTTGCCGTTGCCATTTCGTCCATTGCTTCTATGTAGTATCTTTGCCACATATCTTGACTTGCTAATGTCGCTTTTTGAAGCTCTTTAAACTCTGCCGGACTCCCACCCCTCGCCCAGCCTTCTTTTTCTTGGATGGCGTGTTGGAGTTCGTGAATAGTAGTCTTCCCTTGAGTTTCCCAATCTGCATTTTGTGGCAAATTAACGTATTCCATTGGGCCATTTTTTGTGTATGATCCACCACTATCTTGATTGTTCCAAGTAGTGTTAATATTTTTCATATTAGGGTATTGGTCATATAATTCTGGATGCGGATAAGTTGAACCCATTGGGGTATATTCTTCTATACCATTTGCTGGACCATGTAGTCTTTGTCCCAATCCTGAATCGCTTATCTCTTTCCGCCAAAACCCATCAGGTTTCTTGTGCATCAATAAAGTATCCTGAATCTCTTTTTTACTCGCACCTCTCATTGCCATACCCTCGGCTTTGACTATATCCTTTGCTGAAGGTCCAACAAACATATTAAGAGTGTTAGGGTCAAACCCAAGTGCTTTCTTAGGTGCCGAAAACATACCACCTACTGCTGTGTCAACCATACCTGTAATAATACTTAGCTGGTCCTTGATTGATAGGTTCTTTCTGTTTATTTCACCGTGTAAACCTCTATTCATAACTTCGGCATAATTTTTAACTGAATCAATAACAGGATCAATTAAACCTTCTTTTGCTTTTCTTAATCTACCACCAGACATACTGGATATGTTATCATAATTAATTGGTGAACCTTCAGGGGCTGTCAGGCTTTCAATAAACCCAGGCTCCATGACAGAATCTTTAAATATCTTAGACTTAAAACCTTGCAACTTATCCATATAAGTTTCTGGCATTCTAATGTATGTCTGGTCGATTCCTTTTAGTCCTTGCAGTTCCATGTCATCCTGTCATAAGCATTTCGAATAGTTCTTCATTCGATTTGTTTGTTATGTCAATTGCATCAACTTTGCTTTCATTATCAAGCTGCTTTCCAATGACTTCAACATTTGCCTTATCTATCATAGCACTTGCCTTTTGTGCTTCAATCTGAACCTTTAGTCTGTCTGTTGTGGCTCTGAAGACATCAATCTGCTGTTTAGACTTCTCGTTTTCATCGTTTAACTGCATTTCAATTCCTTGTCGCTGTTCTTCCATTATAGAAGCCTGACCTTTCAATTCTTCAGCTTTTGCAAGAACCATAGCTGCATCCGGTTCCTTAGGCTCATTCTGTGCCTGTTCAAGTAACGCTTTTTCTTCGTCTGTCTCAGGCTCTTTGATACCGCTCAAGACAAGTTGTTTGTTTGCAAACTCTTTCAGGTCTTTCATTTCAACACCGTCACTCAACTGGATAATCTTCAACTGAATAGCTTTCCTCATTGGATCATCAGGAGCCATACCTAACAATATCTTTTCGAGTCTATCAAGTGTTTGTTCTTTTTGGCTCACATATGATGCACCAATCCTTGACGTTATCTCAAACTCTGCTGTCCTTAAATCGTTCAAGAAAACAGGATTACCAGTTTCTTCGTCAATAACAGCTTGCATAATCTCAACTTCTTTTTTTGTACCATCCGGCAGCTCAATCTTTTCTTTTGTTGATGTGTCGTAAACCTCAGACGCAATTGATATATAAATCTCTGCATCACGCCTGATTGCAAACTTCTTATTTTCTTGATATATCATTGACTGCATATCAAGCCTTGCCTGTAACGCTAATACAGCCTTGCCTGAAGTGTCCGGGTCTGCAATATCTTGTGGAAGTCCAGGGTTTGCAACTTCTCTTATTGCTGAAGCTGATAGTTCGACTGCCGCTGCTAATGCTGGTGGTATGTTAGGCGCTGGCAACATAGCAACAGGGCCAATTGGTAAGTCTGACCCGTTAGCATCAGTCTTGTTTTGTAAAAGATAAGGATAATTATTATCTGGTCCGGTTAAATCATACATGAATTCATATCCAGCTATCTGTTCTTTCTGGAATATCGGCTTTTCTCTTGGTGACTTAGAAAATATGTCCGTAATATAAGAATGAGCAAAGTCACGCATACGTTGTGGGTCTTTAGCAAGCCTTGTCATGCCTTCATAATGGACTTCACCTTCTACTATAGCCAGTTCCCCAAACTGAGGAACAACAGGTATATTATCACCCGGAAGACGTTCGCCGATACGTTCACCATCAACTTCTTTACCGTTTAGTATTTCAGCACCAGAAGCTATGTATTTTCTGACTTCCCAAACATCAATCTCTTTTTCGTCTATGATTTCATAACCAAGGTCTATCATTTCGTCCATTACAGATTCTAACGCTCTCTCTCGTAATAACTGAGTTTCTCCAAATGGATCTGCCATTGTCAGTATTTTTTCTTTTACTTTCTCTCTGTGATAAAACTCGACAACATATATCTTCTTACCTTCACCACCTACCCACGGGAATGTATACGAGTGTTCAGGGTTCTTGAATGATTCCATTGATACAGTGTCAAGTTCTTCTCCTGTCAATTCTTTAACGAGTTTTTTATATCCATCTTCAGAGTATGCCCACAATAAGGAATAGTAGTCTGCATCACTTCGGTCTATTCGTTTAGCGTTAGGATCCCAAAATCCATTATTATTTGCTTCATATACTGGTCGTCTGACTATGTGCTGTTTCTTGCTGCCGGTCTTGTTTGATTTGTATTTCGTCTCGATTATCCATCCGCCAATACCACAAACAACAGCTTCCTGGTCTGATACCTTGAACGCTTCCAGGCTTGTATTGCTGTTTGCATCCTTACGATATAAACCGTCTGCAATATCTGCAACTTCTTCTGATGTGTCACCAATAGCTTCAAAGTCATTCTGAATAGGATTTGATGCAAGATCGGATAATATCTGCTTACCTGCACTACGCAACATATCAAACTCACCACGGAATTCTAAAAGAGAAGTATCCCAAACCGAATCATCCCAGTGTGTTATCCAATAAAATACCAAGTCTTCACTGGCCCGTTCTCTGTTCACCTGTCCAGAAGTGAACGCTTTGTCGTGCAACCGTTTTATTTCTGTCAGTGTTAGAGACATTTTAATTTGACCTTCCTATATCAACATATAGTGTTGGTGTTGCAGCCGCAGCCTTCGCCCACATTATAGTGCCGTCTGAGCTTATCTTGACACAATCATTTGAATAAAATGAGTCTGCCGGGATATACTTTACGCCAGTTCCTGCTGCATCCTGGGCAATATAAAAAGCTGTTCCGTCTTCTGTCCATACCGAAATTGGAACACACTGATTATAAATCTTTGATGTATCCTTGACCACGGCGTAACTTGTGGTTAAAGCTTTCGACACGGCATAATCCACAACTGCATAAGATATTGATGCAATTAATAGTATGGATATGATTAATAATAGTTTCTTCATCTTCTTCTCCCCATAGTCTTTATTGGTTGTGGCATTTTAAATTTTATAACAGTTCCTATATCACCTGCTTTCTTAGCGAATCTTCTCATCATGTATGCGTACCGGCCAGCATCAAGAATATCGTCCATTGTCTTGACTATATGCCCTTTCTCGTCCCGGTGGTATTGTCTATGCTCTGCCATTAAATCAGGCTGCCCTTTAAATATTTTATACAGCCCTTTCCTTTGTCGGTCAAGTATCTCGTATAGTCCGGCTTCAACAGACACACCACCCTTAGGCCATGTTGCATGTTCTGGTAAAAGTTTAAACCCTGCTTGTATCCAATTTTCTTTTTGCTGCATTACAACGTCTTTGCCCTTCTCATGTTGCAATCCGTCTTGAGGCCAGGCAATAGGTAAATCTTTAGTCCATGACTTTGTTGCACCATAAGCATCGTTAGCACTTACTTTGGCCTGTTTCCATGAGTTCACAAAATAAACTATATCATTATCAGGATCAAATGCAAGTTTCACAATTGATTGAGGATGATCCCAACCAAAATCCAAGCCACCAATAACAGGCCAGAAGTCAGGTGTTTCAAACGGATCACATAATATAAACTCGTCAGAGATATCATAAATACGACCATGGCCAAGCATAGGTTCGCCCTCTGATCTCATTTTGCGCTGATATTCTGGATACTGAGCGAGTAGCCTTTCTTTCTTCTCTTCGGTCATATGTGGCGCATCATTCCATCCTATCTGCATATATGACTGACTTAATGATGGGGTATCACTGAATTGTATTACAAGTTCTGTTCTTCCGTTTTCAGGGGTGAAGGTATATATCACACGGCCACCTTTACCACGATCACCGTTAATCGTCCTGGTTAAAAGCTGTGGCCTGATTGTCTGGTCCCTGGGTTCTTCATCTACATGCACCCAGTCAACTAAATCACCCATTATAGCATGTTGGCCCTGAGTGTATGACCAAAACTGTATTGTTGATACTCCAAGTTTATGCTTAACCTTAACAGTTCTCATTGCATTGACTGTTCCGCCTGCTGATTCCCAGGAATGTATTTTGTCTTTGGGTATCAAGCCACCTGTAAAGCCCGTGCTTGAATTGTAAGCACCAAATAGCTCATTCTGCAAAAGGTCACGGGTTTTTTCCATCGAATAACCAAGCGCCCAACACATTGGAGCAAACTCGAACTTATAACCTGGATAATCTTCTGGATAGTCTCCGGTTAAATGATATGCGTCTATCGTGGTTCCTACTCTCGTTTTCCCGATTTGATTGGCTGCACAGAGGCATGATTCAAAATAATTTGCAGTATTTTCACAAAACTTACGCTGCCACCAGTAAAATGATCCGTAATGCCTTTTTAGTTTATTGGCATCAAATCGGCGCTTCTGCTCTTGCAATACAGATATTAAGGCTATGTTTGATTCACGATCAAATGTATTAGCTGCTAACTGCATTGCCAGCCTCCAAACTCTTTCTTAAATTAGCAAGCTCCTCGTCTGTCATTTTTTCAAAACTTATGTTTCCACTGTGTTCCTGTTTATCAGCAAGTCCTAAATCCCGGGCAATAATATTGGCATTAAGCATGTCGGCAGCAGCTCCTGTGAACTTCTGGTCGTATATTGTTTGCTCTGCCTCACGTATGATTCCAAATAAATCTTTATCTTTTTTGTAGTTTGCCCACGTCTCATCTGATATTCTTAAATAGAAACAAAGCCCCTGTATAGTCATAGCCCGCATTTTAGGAACCGGGGTCAAAGAGGCCAACCCTTGGAATTTGACAGTCTCAACAGCCATTAAAGGGTTATCTTCACACCATTGAAAATATTTACAACATTCTGTCCACAATACGCTTGGGTCAGAGAATATTTTTTTTGCTCCGTGCCTTGTTCTAAATAGCCAGAATTGATTGCCAAGCCTTTTATCACCCGGCTTTGCTTTCGCTCTGGTTTCTTTAGTTTTTTTCATCTGGTTTCTCCTCACTCTGCCAGCTACAAAAACTAAAATTCTGAATTACTCCACATATCAAGCACTTAGACATGGTACAGTTTTCGTCTTCTTTAAATCCTTGTTCCGTGTCGTATCCGTTTTCGATACAGATTAGTTCTGTTATGTGTTTGTGTTGGTCTGCATGGGCTATGATTGTCGTAATGAAAAAAAACTCGAACAGTGATAATGTTAGGACTGCTATTAGTTTTTTCATGGTAGCGACTTTAAAATTTCTAAAATTATTCCCACAATTCTTATCACTTCCATTTTATACCCCCTTGCCTTTTAACCCCAAGTACAAAGCCCCTGCTATAAATAACCACTCGATGAGCTTTAGTATTATTGCGTTAGTTATTACCTTTGACTTGCTTTTTAGTCCTTCTGCGTATTTATAGACCCCTCGTAAATGGTCTTTTGCAACTGCTGTAGTTGTGTCTAACCCGGTAATTTTTTCGGTAAATTCGTTTATGTCATTATTCCAATTCCTTTTGCACCCGGCTTGTAATTTTTTGCACGCATCTTCAATGTATGTTGAGGATACTGTTTTTATAATTGTGTTAAATTGGTTCACTGTCAGTTCAGAAAGCTTTGTTTCTCCGTTCATTGTCAGCACCTTGTATTTTACTTTTCGGCATTAATACCAACCACGGCACACACCTGGAGCCTGAGATTTTTAATACCCGTTTCATTTTAAAATACTCCACGGTAAAGAGACTGCTTTTTCTCTTTTCTTCCATTCTTTTGGGATTGGTTTTAGTGCTTGCTGGTATCCCTTATGCCACCCGGCTCTTAAATCCCTGGTTCTTAACGATTTAAGGCTGTACGGGCAATCTGTAATTTTAACACCGTTTAAATTAGCAGCATACCCCTCAGCCTCACAACCCTGGATTGTTTTCATTGCCACCCCTTGTTAAAAATAACTTTGACCCATTCATTCCAATTGCAAGCATACAAAAAATAATCTTCTTCGGGTAGTCTCATGGTAGGTGCTGGGCTTGACTCATCTAAAACTAAAATACATGGGTCTATTGTTTCTGAATATTTTTTATGGTCACTTGATATATTCATTTTAATACCCTCCATGACCAGGAACACGATAACAACCATCAGGTTGTAATGGCATTTGTTTACCTTTTGGCATAACTGGATAATAATCTATGTCTGGGTTGTTTGATAAATCGGTTGGAACACGTTGAAAATAAAAATCATTTGAATCTTGATAATTCATTTGTTTGTCACTATTCCCTTTATTTTCAGTGTCTTTCAAGGTTCTCCATAAAAATTAATACATTTTTTGGATTCTACCTTATTCATAATTTCATGGTTTTTTGATATTGTCAAGCATATAGCAGTAAATAGCAGGAAATCTATGAACTTAATTGATTTAATATCTTATTCCCGCCCCATTGCTTGTAATCGGGTTTTATCGCACTTAACCGGGTTTTACTGTATTGTTTTATTCCTGTATAACCTTAGACATGATTAAGAAAACACATACAAAAAGGGGAAACACCATGAAAAAAGAATACAGATTTACATTTAAAAATGGTTGGTCTTGCATAACCCCAAACTTAGACATAGCAATGGCCGCATACAAAGCAGACCACGGATGTTTTGGGATTGTTTGTAAAATGGAAAAAGCATAATTAATAAAAACACACATAACCAGGAGGTCAACATGAAAGACACAGGATGGAATCGACTTAAAACATTTAACGGCTACAGATTACGGCTTGAAGGAGATGGAAGTGCTTTTTTGAATGATGATTATTTTGGTATTAATTTCAGCACCATGAAAGACTTTGTTAATTATATCAAAACCTCAAGTGGAGAACGGGAAGTATACCTGAGAGAAAATTATTTTAACATGCCAAGAGGTTAACCAACCACAGCCCGGTGAAAGTCCGGGCAAAGGAGCAAGACCATGACACCCAAGCAATACAAAGCAGCACTCCGGGATATTCATTCACAATATATCGATATACTTATAACAAAAAAGGAACGGGCAACCCTGCTCAGAAATGCAGAAAAGCTGTATCAAGACCGGGCAAATAGAGCTAATGAATATTACCAAGGAGGACACAATGAGAAATTTTAACCAGCTCGATACCGAAATGTTAAACACTGACCTTAACCTTTTTGACGAAGATTTAGGAGAAAATTATGATGAATTGGAAACAGTACACAGGGATAGTTCAACCGATTGGCAGGCCACAGAAGCCGTCTACTCTGAAACTTATAACGAACTGTCTTTTTAAAGCGGCGGCTGCTCTTGTTCTAATACTTTGCTTGTTTCTTTTTGTTTTAATCGCTTTATGTATGCCGTTTTAACCTTCGCCCCGGATTTCAGGTCCGGGGTTTTTCTTTTTCTTCTTTTCCTTTTTTTTATTCTCTGTTGTTTCCCCCATCAGCTTTAAACTGCTTATACTCTTCAAGCTCCCAAACTTCTGCGCTCATAACATACCCACAATGACCACACTCAATCTCTCCGTTACCTGACAACCATTTCCATGTTACTTTTCCCGTGTTGCTGCAGGAATCACATGGGCAGTATTGTTTATTTTTGCATTTTGGACAAACCATTTTTACCCCCATAATTCACCTAATATCCACGCCACAGCTAAAAAGAGTATGGCCCCTTGTGTTATTTGTATGAGTTCCATTTATACAGCCTTTTTATAAATTAAGGAATAATTATGTAACTTTTTTCTGTGGCTTGATAATACGCGGATATCCCTTTTTTTATATCTGCATTTCTACCAACGGAAAAACCAATCCCGTTAAAATTAAACTTCACATAAGCAAGCCCAAGTTTTTCAGCAAAACAAGTGGCTTCTTTTATTGCAGTTTCAATATCTGTTCCAGCTAAAAACTCAACAGTAATTGACATTTTCATTCTTTTCTCTCCTTTTAAAATGACTCACTACTCTGATATTTAAACGACCTAATAGAATTACCATTTGACCGCAAATAATCCTCAATATTCAACGTTCGTGGCGTATAATTTTTGCAACCCAGGCACGGCGTACACTGATATTTGTCGTATTTTATTAGGCACTCTTTAACCCTTCCTGCACAATCCCACCTGGACAAATCTTTTAAATGCCCGTTGTTGTATTTGTTCGGCTTCCTGCTCTGGTTTGATATTCTAGTTTGTGCATACTCTCGCATTTTCCGTAGTCGCTCTGGCCTTAGACATTCCTTGCAGTTTTCAGGTATCGTTCCACCCTGCCCGGAGAACTCAATTTCTACACCGCACATTTTGCATGTCGTCAGCCGGGAATTTATATCCCCTTTGGCTGTTTTCCTGTGCTTTGAACAGCGTAGGCGTTGTGTGTATCTGCCTGTTGAGAGTTTTCGGACTAAAAACATTTCGGATTTTTCGTTGATACATCCACATAGACATCGGTATCTCATACCTCCCCCATAATTAGAAGCCCTAAAAAAGTTGTAATAGCGATTACACATACTGCCCCCAAAATTGCTAAAAAGATTCCCCAAGCTACCTCTGTACTGCTATCAACCGCAATATACCCAAAAAGCAAATAAAAAGGAATCCCCATTACTAACAACCCTAATATTATTTTCATACACCCCCCAATGGTTCATTAATTATTGGCCGTTCTGTTTTCCATGATTCTAATAATGATTCAATTTCTTCAATTTTATTCATAGTCTGCTCCCAATATTATGGTCAGCGTGAGCGTAGCGAATACGCTGCACTATTTTATTATCGATTTATTGGTGTTGATGAGTGTTTCATGACTTCAATGCCCATAATTACCCATCCATCCATTAACCCGTAAATAGGCCCGTGTAAGATGTAATTGACCTCACATTCGATTTCACGACCTGTGTAAATTAGTGGTTTTTTTTCTCCAATAGAAAGCCCTTCCGGTTCTTGCATACTCCTGCCAGAATGTTTTGTTTCTCTCAATATAAGCGTGTCAGACTCTTGAAAATTACGGTCATTCTTCCTGATTTCAAAATCTTTCAGGCCATTGTAAACGTGGGTGAACACTTCTGTATCTGTTTTTAATTCATGTATCATTTTGATATTTCCTTCGTGTTAAGATAATGACTCAGTTCAGCGTTGTGCGTGCTGAAATTTATAACAATTTTTGCAAACATACTGATCGTTCGTAATATAAACAAGTTCAGATGAACAATAAGCACATACGTCTGCAACCGTATTATTGGGAGGCTTTTTTACCATAGCCTGGGCTAATGTTTGGTTGAAATTAGAAACACCTCCCAATGGCTCAAAACCTCTTTTAATGTGATACATTACCTCTCTTTCAAGGATTGACGGTGTTCCATAAAGTATTGTGTATTCCATTTTAAAGTCCTCCTAATGATTTTAATCACCTGTTTTTATCAGGTGTATTTATTTATTATTTTTCTTTGTATGCAACTTTATCTTGCAGGATAGCTCCACAGTGTTCGCATATCTTAGCACTGCCGAATACATTACCCTGACACCACCCACAATAGAAAGTATACCAGTTCTCATCAGTGAACACTTTGCCGTGATTAACATAGTGCATATTAACCGGATATTTTGGATGGTGTATTACTTTTTGTGTTCCCATTTTTTAGCTCCTTTCTAAGTAAAAATAATGATTTATTATCCCTGGACCCTGTCAAGCTCGTAGCACCCTGATATTCCGCAAAGCCAGACAACGGCTGTATGTCCCGAAAGGATCTCCGCTGGATACCTGACTTTAGTTTCAAACTTCTCTCCAAGGTCTTTCACAACCGTAACAGGTGAGCCGACGGGATGCTTTTCGTTGAAAATGTCAATTTTGCTTTGCATTACTTTTGTTGAGTCCATAATTTTCTCCATTTTTTAAGGAATAATGTAATGTTCACCAGCACGTCTTTTTGTGTCTGGTGCAATATTTTATTGGCGTTTACCCGTCTGTTGTTTTTTTAGGAAAGGTTATTGGCTCTATCTTCTCAGTGTTTGTTATTGGATTTTCAAAGGATATGTTCATTTCATTTCCCGTAAGATCACAACCGCCACCTATAACCACAAACCCATAGTCCTCGATAAATTTTTCCATGTGATGGCGAAAGTTTAGGTCTACCATGTTCTCAATCGTTACTTTAAATTTTTCCATTTCCTTTTTCCTTTGCTGGAATCAGCCCAAGTAGGCTTTTGCTTTTAAAATATAACCGGTTTATTCGCTGCATGCAGTTGATTAGCACGGTTTATGTTGTTATCCTTCAAAATTACAATTACATGGCACACTATACCAGACATCACCATCACACCCCGTGTCGTAATATTTTATATTATACCTCTTTCTTTGCTGGTGCATTTCTATTCGCTCAGGCTCTCTTAGGGACGTGTTCTCTTGGTGGTTGATAGTAGGATACCACCCCAATGCCAAAACCGTACTGGCGGCTATCAGAAACGCCATGACAGCGAAATTAAAGTGCTTTGTATTGTGGTTCATTCCTTTCCTCCCAATACAATTCTCCATTGACCAATAAAACATCAGCTATTTTACAATTCCATTTTTTGGCTTTCATTCCACGTTTCACAACAAGGTTCCGCCATGAATGGACTTCTAACAACCCACCCGATTTTAGCCATGCTATTGTATAATTTTTTTCAGTTTCCAAAATCTTTATTCTGTGAGATGCAATATCAGCTCCCGTAATTTGCACACCAATAATGCCACTATCCAAAACAATCAGGTCTATGATATTAAAAAGATCGATCCTACGCCTTGCCCACGGCTGCCAATATTCTACTTTCCAATATGGCAACCCTGCATCTTTAATGACCTTTAATGATCTTTGCATAGGACTTGTTTTAGCCATCCTTCACCTCCCAAAAATCACAATCCCCGTCATTAAAATACATCAGCTCACACCCCTGTTCCATATCGTGTTTACAGGTTTCACAGGCTTTTACACACGTTCCCGACAGCAACACGCAATTTTCATACTGGATGAAATGTGGGCAGCCCTGGCATTTTGTTTTCATTAGAAAGGGATGTCCTCGTCAATTATCGCCTTAACTCCGTCCAAAACATGCCGAAAATTACTTGCCGAAATTGCCCCAAGTGTCATGCCGTTATCTTTTAAGACTTTTATCACTTGCCTAAAATCTGGTTCCGGGTAAGCTTCAAACGGATAAGCAGAACACCAATCGTCAATTTTTTTGAGTTTGCTTTCCAATTCTTCAAGCTCAAGTATTTTTATTGCCTTGGCTTTTAACATTGAAATTAAAACCTTTTTCGGTAGTTTTGAAATTTCTTTTTCCCATTCTGGTCCAAATTGTTCGTAGTCTTTTTCCATTCTTATCCCTCCTGTAATAGTTGTTTAAATTAGCTTTTCATGTTTTGAATTCTAATCAACGTCTCCTGTGCTTCTTTTAAATTCTTTGCAATGCCTTTTACTCTCATTTCAGCTTTTTTGTTTATGTGTTCCCAGGCTTCTTCCCAAGTGTTATGATAAATATCACTACCGCTATCTTTTGGATGCCTTCTGATATTGATTTTATTCCCCCATGATTCTTCTACCCACACAGACTTTTCGGTTTCTCTTTTACATTCAACTTCTTTGATTTCGTCTCTATACCAAGCGCTTGTTAAGTATTTTTTCATCTTATCCCTCCGGTAATAGTTGTTTGGATTTTTTAAACCCTGTAATTTCATGATATTCTTTCAAACTTTTTTCCATATCCTCACCAGGCCATAAACACTCATACCCCAGGTCTGTAAGATTAAGCCATATTTCAGCGCATTTTTCACATTGATAATGATTTGCAATTTTTATAGTTGGTTCTTCGTTAAGATCCCAATCACAACCTGTTATCCTTGCCTCAATTTCATTGTGCGGATATCTATATCGTGGGTGGATTATACAAAGAGAACCTATATCGATCAACTTTTTACAACTACAGCACCTTTTTCTTTTTGATGTTTTTAGAGGCTCAAAATCCTGAGATGAACCATCATAATCATAAAAAATAGATCCTGGTTCCGCTTCCCAGTCGCAACTACATGATAAACTCATTTCATTCCCCCTCCGGTAATAGTTGTTTGTTTGATGGTATCATGCCTTTTTGCTCTTGCTATGAGCATATTTAATATTTTGATGCCTAATAAAATTCAGGACATCTTTTCCGACTGGTTCATAACAACCTTTTTCCATAGCGTTTGGGAAAACCCCATACTTCGCTTTGTACTGCTGGCTCGCAGCACCTTCACGCCAGCCTTTATCCCTGCAATATGTATTGAGCTGGTTTAAAAAACTTTGCTTTTCTTCTTTGGTGTAAGTCCGATTGTTTTTGCGTTTCAGTTTTTCGAGTGTTCCTTCGCTGACTTCTACGTCCTGGATAAATTGTGGCTTAAATTTACAACGTGGACAAATTTGGATGCCGGCTGGTTTAAGGAATAGGCATGACGGACAGATTTTTGGCAACTTTTCTATTTTTTCTTTTTCTTTAGTTTTCGATTTACTTTTTTTGCCATCATCAAGCTCATAGAAATCATACGAATCAGGAAATCCAAGACGTTCGCAGTTCCCCCCTAAATCTAAAATAATAGCTCTTTCTTTGCCTGGAAAAACCCTGTATGACCTGCCGCAAGTTTGTTCCCATTTAATATGTGACTTCGTTGCAACAGCCAAGACGACACATTCAACTTCAGCACAATCAAAGCCTTTTGTTGCTACTTCTACAGAACAAAGCACTTTTGTATTCCCGATAAGAAACCCGTCTAATGCTTCCTTGCGTTCAGCCTGCGATTGATAAGCATTTATCTGACATGCTGATATTCCATGTTTATTAAATTCTTTTGTCATGTGTTTAATGTGAGCTACATTGACACCAAAAACTATTGTCTTTTTACCAGGAGCAAATTTCTTCCAAGAATTAACAACGTCTCCGATAATGTCAGCTTGGTCATATACTTCTGATAATGATTCTTCTGTATATTCCCCTGCCCTTATCTTTAATTTTGATAAGTCTGCTATTGACGGCCCGAAAATGTCAAAAGGAACAAGCTCTTTGTGTTTAATCATTTCTTTTACAGTCACAGGTTCAATAAATGTTTCATAATATTTTCCAAGAGATTTTCCGTATGGTGTTGAGCTTAATCCGATAACAAAAGCATCAGGGTTCGCTTTTAAAAGTTTTGTGTGTCCATCATAGTGACAATGGCATTCATCTATAATAATTAATGAATATTTTTTAATATCACGCCTGTTTATGGTTTGAACTGAGCCTATCTGTATTGGCCTGTCTGGAAAGTTTTTTATATTATCTGCTTGTTGTATACCTGTGTACATACCGTATCGTGAAAAGACTGCATCTGTTTGATCCGCAAGAACTATCCTATCAACAACGAACATGCAATTTAAACCCCTTTTTACAGCCTCTTTTATAAAAAACGCCGAGAGGATTGTCTTGCCAAAACCGCATGTGGCCTTTAGTATGAATCTTTTTATGCCTGACCTAAAAACATTTCGACATTCTTCTAATGCTATTTTTTGTAATGGCTTTAGTTCTATTTCTTCGTTGCCTATGGTTTCAAACTGCTCAAACATTATATCATGCCTCTCTCTTTCAAATATAAATAAGCTGAAGATGTTGTTTGACAATTTGGATAATTGTGCTTCTTTTCTGCTTCCCACCTTGCTTTTATTGCGTCTGTTTTATCTTTATACTGACCGAGATGTATGGTTTTATTATTGACCCTCATATCAGAAAGCCACCTATTGTCTTTTTTGCCAAAAGAAATTCCAGTAACTCCGCTTTTGTTATTTTTATAAACACAACAATTTCTTAAATTGCATTGTGCCGATACTTCTCTTAAATTTTTCCACCTATCATCATCTCGTATTTTATTTTTATGATCCATTTGATTTTCTGGTAAATACCCAAGCATATATAAATTTGCTATTCTGGCAGCTTTATATTGCGTATAAAATATATTTATAACCCTATACCCATGCACATCTATTCCACCGGCAATTTTTGTTTTTTTTCTTCCTGGGCCAGTTTTCTTCCACATAAAAATGCCTGTTTTCGGATTGTATACCAAAACTTCTTTAAGCCTTTTTTGGGTTAGTTTTTTTCTTTTCCCTGTCCCAGTAAAAGCTTTTACATTTTGGACATCTTCTAACATCTGGCTTTCTTGGATTCCACTCATAACCACACCTCAAGCATTTAAGTTGATATTTAATTTTAACTTTCATACTTATTTAATACTCCCTTCAAAGTAAGTTGTCAATCATTATTTATAATAATTTCTTGCTGATTTTAAAAGATTTTGTATGTCAAAGTTCTCAAGTGGTGGAACACAGGCTAATGATTCCTTATAGATTTCAGCCTCTATTTCTGTCCATGATAGCCTTCTGTTTATCATTCCACCCACTCTACGCATTACATGGTGATGCCTGCCACCGTCTGAAGCACCATACGCACCTTTAAACTCAGCAGTATTATTATAGTCTGGAAGATTGTATTTAGGTGCGCTAAATTGTGGCTTGGGTTCAGGTGGGAAAGCAGACGTGAGCAAATCAAACGAGTATTTTAAACCCGTGTAGTGGACAATGTTACTCATAAATGGTTTTAATTTTTGGTGATAAAAACCCGGCAAACGACCTGGACGACCTGGGTTCTTAACAGCAGGGTCACAACCAAGATTATAAATTATGCTTTCCTGTAGTTGTCTGAACCCTTCAAGTGGTATATCGTCTGAGAACCAATAAACATGATATTTTAGATTGCTGGTTTCAACAATCATACTTGGTTCAAGTTTGAAATCAGGTAACGGTTTTTCTGGTTTATCAAAATCAGCTATACAGGATCTTATCCTAATTACATTTTTATCTGTCCTTCCCTTACCATCACACTCATTTACACACATAAAAATACCGGCTCCATAATCATTTAATTTTTCAAGACCCTGTATAATGTTGGCTGGTATTGTTTGCCCCTTAAAAATTGTTTCGTCTTCACACGGATATATATTTTCATTAACAGAAACAGATCGTAATAACTTAATCTTAGATTTAATACCTTTTTTATCCGGTAAAGAAACAAATGTCTTTTCACCTGGAAATGATTTTATAAATAATTCTCGGTCCCTCTCCCATTTATTATCTGATAAATCTTTTTGGTTAAAATTCATATTCCCCCTAGAGTATAGTAATATCTATAGTATATAACCTTAATGTATGCTTTTAAAAACACTTCCATTAACACTTACCCTTACCCTTACGGCTTTTTTGGGTTACTGTGGGTTTTTTGGGTTCTGCCAGAATTTCCAGAACCCATTTTAGCCAGTGGGTTTTTTGGGTTTTTCTGGTCTACCACCTTTTTTACCATTCTCTCTATTTGCCTCTGCCTTGTTAAGCCAAGTTTTATGATCTCTATCAAGTGCTATTTTCATAGAGGTGAATACCATATCGAGCATTGGGTCTTGTATGTTTGGGTTTTGCCTTCCATTGCCACAATAGCCATAAATCTTTTTTATTAAGAATCCTGCCTGTTCATCTGTCAATTTTTCGATAAGCTCAACCTGATCACAATAAAGCAAGAAACTTTTATGGACAGATTCCTTTGTCATTTTACATCAAGATATTTTTTAATTGCGGTTTCAACATAGTCCTGTAACCTATCCGGGTCATTAATCTGTTGGTTGAAATAAGTATAGCTGCATTTACCAACAAGATACTTGCGATGGAACCATGTCATTGTCTGACCGTTTTTGTTTAATTTAGCCCTGAACTTGTCTATCATGGTACTCTCCTGTTTAAATTATTTTATGTATATACTTTACAACCACCAAACCCGTTTGTCAAGCCTATAATTTAAAAAAGCTGTGGTTCTGCGTTTCTGTTAATTCAGCTAATAGCTATCAATAAAGCATGGATATGAACTAAGGCATTAATAAATCCGTCCTCATAGCTTTCGCCTTTGTCTGTCATACCTTTATTTTCAACATGAAATCTTAATTCCTGACCAACAATATCAATTGCATTTGTTTGTTTTTTTTCGCTGAAAATCATATTAACATGAGCCGAAGCCCAGGCGTGTGACATTTTATGTAGGGTTTCTTGTGTTTCATTCGGGTAGTATTTTCCTGCCCATTCTTTAAATGTCATTTTCATTCTCCTTTATAAATTATCAGCTATTCGTCTCAACTCAACGGCCCAGTTTTTACACTGGTTTTCAGCCTTTTGAGCAGCATCAAAAACTTTTCTCCAAGATGTTACCTGCATACCCTTGGGCCAATCCCAATCAGCATAATATCTTGATGGCATTTGATTACACAGAGCCATTTCTGCAGCTAATTTTATCAATGCTTTTCTCTGTTCTTGTTTCATTTCATTCTCCTTTAAATAATCTCTCCCGGTCCACCCGGTTAAGCTCCTGCCAGATTTCCTTCCAGTTTAAAAAGCTCTGAGCCTGAGCCTTTTTCATATTTTGTTTTTTGCATGTTTGGTATTTCTGCCATGCGGTATCGTCTGGTTTATACTTGTTTTCCGAAAGTGATATTTGCATAGGATCCTCCTCGTTTAAAGTTAAGTCCAGGCACACCCTTGGTCAGTAGATTTTGGCAGGGTGCTTGTTTCCTTAAGGGTTCCTGGCAACCCTTAAAGCGGTCTTTATTTTAGGAGGGTCCGCGTCATGATTTCGCCTGTATGGATTTTAACATGACATTCTTTACAAAGCAGCATTAAATTATCAAGTTCGTCTGACCCACCGGATCCCTGTGAGCGTTTATGGTGTGGTGCTGCTTCATTCCGGTCAAGCCATTTCCTGCATACTTGGCAATGCCCTTGCTCCCGGTTGTAAAGCTCGTTCACTCTTTCACGCCAGGCCTGTGAGGTTTTCTTTAATGGCTTTGGTTGTTTCGGGTATTGCATGATTATTCCTTTAATGTAATGGGTGCTATTTATTGGGGTGTCCTTATCTTATTTAAATACATTTACTAAAGTTTCTTTTTTTGTTGTTTGGTCTGCTGCTATCAAAGCCTCTTGTAAAGAGTCAAAAAACATAAATTCATGGTTTTTGTAGTGGCTCCCCTCCCATGAATTCACTTTTGGTCTAAGCACAGCACGGTCTCCTTTCCAAACTTGGAATTTTCCGTTTTTAAATTCTTTTATTTGTATTTTAGTATCTATGTCTTTAATATTTAATTCTTCCATTCTTATTCTCCTTTTAATGTAATGGGGGTTATTTATTTTTTTATTGGCGGGTTATGTCTCTCATTGTTCGGTTACAAATTTTACACATAACTTCCTGACCTGGTTCAAGATGGTCTTGGATATGATTAACAAACTTTCTGCAAATATCCCGATCACTTTGTGTTTCAGATAAATCTTTTTGTGCTCTAAAAAGCATATCAGGGACGTTTTTAAGTCTTGGGTCTTTGTTGTGATCAAGGGCAACACAGTTATCGGCATGAGTCCATCCGATAGCCTCGGCCCTGATACCTTCGATATAGTGTTCAAGTCTTGCATAGGCGGTGGATGTTGAATAAATGCCGTGTTTATCTGGGTTGTCCAACATTGTACTAATAATATTACAGATTGCTGTCCTGTCTTTTTCCATTCTTATTCTCCTTCTATAATGGTATTAACCTTTATTTGTCCCAAACAACCGATCAATTTTTTTCTGGTTCTCAGGATGTGGCTTCTTGGTGCTGCCACGTTCGATTAGCTGCCATGCGTAAAGGCTTATGCCTATTTTTTGGGCCACCTGTTCTTGATTCATGTTTAGTTTCTTTCTTGCTTTTTTGTAATTCATTTTTATTCCTTTTTATTATAGTGAACACATTCTACATTTTCCGTTATCTGTAATGTTTTCAAACATTGTGTAATGGTTATTTGCTCCTCTTGGTATCCTGCCTTTCTTAAATTCTCTTGATAACTCACTTAACTTTTCGGGCCATCTTCCACCCCACTTGCCAGGACTTAAAAGTGTGTGATTTATCTTATCTTCTATATCAGAAATATTTTGAAAATAATCTGGATAGTATTTCCATAAATTCCACCATTCACCAATCCTTTGATAAAAACACATTGCACAATCAGTTCTGATTGGTATTGTTATTTTATTTTTAGACAAATATTTATGCACTTCATTTATACCCCATCCCCATTCTTGCATTGGAAATTCCTGTTTGATTTGTTCATCAAAAAGAGTATTTCCTTTTCTGCCTTGTTCGTCTGCCCTTAACCCAATATAAACTATGGCTGGTTTAACTTTATTATAAAAATGTTCAATGGCTTCAATCTTTAATATTCTGGTACACCACCTTGCCCTGAAATTAGGCAACATTTGAAAATCATCTATAAGGTCATAAATGGTTTGATAATCTGGATGGTGTACTTTTATTATTGGCTGATTTAAAATACATTCGAGTTTATTCCAATGTAATTCCATTTCTGGTAATTCGTCACCTGTTGGAGTGCATACATAAATATAATCTGTTGTTGGATTTAATTCTTTAAGCCTTATTGCTAAAGCTGTAGAGTCCTTACCACCAGACAATCCTACTATATGAGATATGCTTTCAGTATCAACCATAAAACCATTATACACGAAAATAAAACAAAAGCAACAAAAAAAACTATTGACTTTAAAATTAGTTCGGTGCTATACTACAGACAATCGAGATTAACTTTTAACCCGGAGGCCCAAAATGTGAACAAAACAAATCAGCCAGGTTGGTTGAAGATTGGCTAACTAACGCTCCTGGGATAGCGGTATCCTGGGAGCGAACAAATATAAAGGAGGAGATTATGGAACAAGACAAGAATTTATTAGAAATAAAAGGCAAGGCAGAGCCAGACATGGACGCATTCCAATTTTGCATGAGGGCATTAAACCTAAAGAAGGGTGAAACTGGCACAAGAATATATGTCGATCATGCAAGAATAGAAAAAAATACATTGATTTGTACTGATGGTATGCGATTGCACAAAGCACAGATTGAAGGAGAATATGAAGATGGCCTTTACAGGGTTTTGAAATTCACAAAAAGCCATGTAATTCTTTACAAATCGTTTGAAATAGATACAGGAGGTAACTATCCAGATGTTAGTACTCTTTTTGAATATGAAGTTGTCAAAGAATTATCTGCCGAATTTGATAGGGAATATTCATCATCTATAATTGGCATAACAAAAGTTATAAGGGCCTTGCCAACAGAGAAAACAATTAATCCGGCATTCCTGCTTGACCTTGGGCAGCTTTTCACATTTGCTATTTGTAAGGAGCCGAAAGTGGTCTTTACTGATGGAAATAAAACTGCTGTTATAATGGTAGCATCTATGGGAAATTAACCATCCGCAGGTGAAAATCCGGGCAACTAAATATAAAGGAGAAGATTATGGGAGAATGTGAAAACGAAATAGAAGTAAATGGCAAAACGTATATCCTAAAAGACTCATTTAAAATGTCGGATAACATTGTTTTGGTTAGAACATATTCTGCCGGAGTCCATTTCGGTGAACTTGTAAAAAGAGAAGGCAAGGAAGTAACCTTAAAAAATGCCCGGCGTGTATATTATTGGGATGGTGCAGCCACATTATCACAGCTTGCAGTAGATGGAACATCATTGCCTGGAAAGTGCAAGTTCCCATGCGCTGTAAAAGAAATCACATTGACAGAAGCGATTGAGATTATCCCTATGACTGCCAAGGCTTCACTATCTCTTTATGGGGTGACGGTATGGGAAAAATAGAAGACAATAACGCTGGATATGGATATGGATCTGGAGATGGATACGGATATGGAGATGGATCTGGATATGGATCTGGATATGGAGATGGATATGGATATGGAGATGGATATGTATCTGGATCTGGAGATGGATATGGAGATGGATCTGGAGATGGAGATGGATCTGGATAATATTTAAACCAATAAGGTTACATGCAACGCTTCTGGGATAGCGGCATACTGGGAGCAACAAAATATAAAGGGGGAGAAATATGACAAGAGAAGAAGCGGAAAAACAAGTTATAGAAAATAATAAAAAGGGGATTGAATCTTTTTGTCCTCTTATAAATCATATGTGTAGAATAGATTGTATATCCTTTATTCCTTCAAAATTGCACCGATATAATGATGACTATTCTGTATATGCTCCATATTGTTCGTGTAATTTATTCAACGAGAAATTGGAAGTTTACGCAACTATAAGTTATTAGGAGGAAACCAGTGGAAGCCACAATATATATAGAAATACCAGTAAAAGTAACATTCTCAATAGACCCTGGTCAGCGTGGAATATTCGATCAGGCCCCAGAGAACTGCCAGCCTGAGTACCCGGCAAGTGTTGAGGATATCAATTACTCTTTTGACCAGATAGCCGGAGAAGTATATGAGGCCATACACGGCAAAGATTCAACCATTGAAGAAAAACTCATGGAAATTGCAAGGAGTAAAAGCAATGAACCAGAATAACATAATCAAAAAACACGGTGGGAGCATAACCCGATACAAAATCGCAAAGTACCTTGAAAACAACGCTTCCGAGGAAATGAAGGATTATCTCAAGTTTTACACACAATTTGACGCTATGATAGCGTGGTACGAAAAGTCAGACTATGACCCGGACACAAGTATAAAAGGGGCTGTAAGACGGCATATCAAGCGTAGGCCGGAAGAATATCATGAAGTGTTTGAGTCTTTTTTCAGTGAGGAAGAAATTAAAAACCTGTCAATGAGTTTGAAGGGGGAGTAATGAATAAAAGTGAAAAGTTAGATAAGTTTGCCCCGGCATTAGCAAAGGCACAGTCAGAAATGGGTGGAGCTGTCAAAGATTCAAATAACCCTTTCTTCAAATCACAATACGCAGATTTAACGTCAGTTTGGAAAGCCTGCAAGACAGCACTCCACAGTAACGGATTTAGTGTTATTCAAGCCCCTGTCACAAACGATACTAGGATAGGTGTTTCAACTATGTTGTTACATGAATCAGGGCAGTTTGTTGAGGGTGAGTATACGTTAGCTGTTAAAAAACAGAATGACCCACAGGCAGACGGAAGTTCTCTTACATATTGCAGGCGATATGCCTTAGCTGCCTTTGTTGGTATTTGCCCTGTCGATGATGATGGAGAAAAGGCTATGGTAAGAAACAAACCTGTGTCTGACCCGTTCCTCAGTTCCATGAAAATGTACGCCACCAATCACAAAAAAGAATATTGGGAAGTAATGAACGATTGGGGCATGAAAGAGGCAAAGAAAATCACAAACCCGGAATCTCAGGAACATATTTTAGATGATATTGCCAACAAAATCGGTAAGAAGGTAAAGCCTGTTGATGAATTGCTTTGATTGTATGACAGGGGCAAGTGTTATATATATTTTAAAAGCTTTTTGTGATGGGTTTAAATAAGGGATAACCAATGGCAATAGAAATCAAAGGAGGAACATGCAAGATTATACAGACATCCTTCCATTAAAAACAAAATACATGGGAAAATTAAGAGAACTTGAAATCGCAACAGAGAATTTAGCAGACCTTTATGCAGACGTAGCAGAAAAAGAGTGTATTTACCGGGAAGCCAAAGCAAAGGGATTTTTAAGGCATCTTGCAGACGACCAGAAAGTAACTGTGATTGGCACAATAGTCGCAGGCGAAACTGCAAAGATAAGGCTTGAATTTAAGATAGCTGACGGGATATTGAAGAGTGCAAAAGAGAATTTAAAGCGGTTGCATTCGAACGTAGAAGCTTGTAGGACGCTGATTAGTATAGCTAAACAAGAAATAGCAATTAGGTAACACGGAAACCAAAGGAAGAATAACACCTTATTATTTTCCCTCGGAGGTTTTATGACCGTTGTAAAATTAACAAAATTTTGTTCATCGTGTGGGAAGTGTCAAACACCGTTCCCAGACGAAAACTGTCCAGAATGTCTCAAATATTGGCATGACCAGTGGAAGGTTTTCTGGGGTCCGGGAAAAGAATCAGCCGTTGAAGATAGATGTGCCTGCCACGATGTTGATCCAAGCGTTACCTCGTTAAAAGGCGTGTGTGTTAAATGTAATAAACGAGTTAATAGATGCACTACTTAACTTTATTATTGAAGGAAACAAATGAAAATCTTAATAATAATACTCACACTAACGATAATAGCGTTCATGTTCGAGAATTTTCAGCTACACTTTAAGGTCGCTTATTATGAGAAGGTGTTATCTGGTACGGATATTAGCAAGGTAAAGGATATGCCTTTTTATTTGCTTTGGGTTAATTAAAACCGATTACCAATCCCAAGGAAGGCTCCGACCCTAACCCCAAGGTATCCCATTTTCTTTGTGAGATACCACGAGGTTTTTCCTACGTCTTTTTCAAACTGCTGGTCTGCCCATTTGCGTTCTGTTTTATTCTTGGCATTTCTGCATCTGAAGTCATGGCGGCAACTCGACACAGGGTGTCTAAATCTTGGGAACAAACCCTGGAACACCACAGGGACAGAGCTACCATCCCATTCAAACCCTTCCGGTATATACTTTATTGACCCGTCCCAATGCTCGCAAATTAAAGGCTTTGTCAAGGCTCTATGGTTTGGCTTGCCTTCTACGTTGCTCATGTAAATTTTCGTCATTTTGGCAGCAACCCAACAAGAGCATCAAAGTTACCTGTTACCATTGCCACAATTATTATAGCCACAATACCAAGGATAATAAATCCTCTGTTCCGTGGAGTTAATCCGTTCCAAAAATCTTTCATCCTAGTCTCCTATGTTTGGCTGTTATATTCATCTGACACCCCTGAAAGGTATTAAGCTATTTTCTTTGACTACAAAATCTAAAGTATCCCCGGCATGGCCAAACGCATGCACTAAAATGTGCATGCCACCCTCTTTTTCAGACTGAACCGAAATACGAAAGTCTGGCGTGACTTCGGACTGGTTCCTTAGTCTTACTTTTGTTTTTAGTAGCTGTTCGAGGGTTTTGGTCATGGGTGTCTTTTATTATTTAGCGTAGTTCAATAGCGTTAATCTCAATAGTAACATTCGTCCAATTGCCGTCCTCGACATCAATATAAATATCTCCGTTTGCATCTGTAATTGCCCTGAAAGGCTGTGCAACATCTTTTGCATTGACTTGGGAATACATTCTGCTTGACTTGACACCGCCTGATGCTGATAAAAGATCAACGAACTTATCTGCTGCTGAATTTTGACCCTCAATCCAACCAGATACAGCTTTTATACCTTTACCTATTTTACCACTTGACTGAGCTTCAAGATTTATCGTTGCGTCTGCTGCAACTGCACTGGCTGTATAATCTGTCAAGGCAATTGTGGCTTCTACATTGATTTCCTCCCCAGGCGGTCTTGAATAATTCCCCTCGCCTATGTGGGAGCCGAATATAGCCTTAGGCAATTGAACATAAGCTACATCAGCACTATCGCCATCGAAAAGCCACCCGAATCTAATATCAGTTGAGCTTGAATTTATTGTTTGTGATAATTCTTGCCATTGCCAAGCATCAGCCGTAGCGAATGAATCATAAACTGACCATGCTCCATTGTGGTATATTCCAACTTTAACATTATCCGTAGCTGTGACTGAATAAACGCTTGAGCCAAAAGCCATAATGCGATTTAAGAATCGTTCAAAGTCACCAACTGAATTGAATTGCCAATAAAGATATTCTGCCGTGGCTGCACCTTTCGTCACTTTGAGAGAGTAGAAAGAACCATCGGTTGTGTAGGTTGCATCATTATGCTGTCTATGAACATCAAGCGTTGAGGTCTTCAATAGTCCGTCTGGAGCCTTTGTATCCGCAGCAACGTAGCCGGGGGTTACTTCGTAGAGGGTGACGGAGTCGAAGAGCATTGTTCCTGCTGTTGCTGTGTTTTTTGTAATATAAAGTATAGATGTAGTGGCTATTGCTTCAAAAGTACCAGAGTATAATACCCATGACCCGGAAGATGTCCCTTCGACCAACCCTTTGTCTGACCCTGCGTGAAATCGGAAAGCCTCATCCCCACTTGTACCGGATTTTACATAAAATGAAAATTTATAAAGTTTACCCACTACTGTTGAAAAACCTGGAGAAGCGTAAACCGTTTGAGTTGCCCCACCAGTACGTGTAACTTCTAAACAATTTCCAGATTGTCCTCCCGCGATACTTGCTAAAGAAGCGTCTGATCCTGTCCATCCTGTAGTATCAGAATCAAACCCACCATTCGTAACCAAATCACTCCCAACATTCTCCAACGTACTATTACTATTCGCAATCCAGTCCGTGTTCGTGATGAGGCTTTGCTGTACGATTGACGTTCCACCCGTACCGCCTTGAACTTGAGTTAATGGAGTTGTTAATCCTGATATACTTATAATATCTGAATTGGCTCCGTCACTGGCAGCATTGGCTACTTTGGCTAATGGTATGCCGTCATTATCAAGGCCGGTCATTGAGGTTATATCGTCATTAACACCTTTTTTAGCTCCCCTTGACTGAATTGTAATCCCATCAGCGTAAAGCCCTGTAGCCCACAAGCCCACGAACAGAATCAATATGACAGATTTAAGTTTGTTCATTACTCTTTCTCCTTTATTATAAGTTGCCTTCACTGACCCAAGTTGGATCTGTAGTGCTTAGTGTGCAGGCCCCTGTAGCGTTTGCTGCTCTATTAACTGTGATTGACGTATTCGCAACAATTGATTCTATTTTCAATCCTGTTAGAACTGCAAATCCTGCGGAAGCATCCACATACTCTCCAACAAAGAAATCGCTTGTGTCTGCTAAAGCTGTAATGGTAAAAGATCCACTTGTTGACGTTCCGGCTTCACTTGCAGCACTATATGTGCCTGTCACCGTACACACCCAAGCTTTCGGTTGCCCTGCTGCCGGGGTTCTTATTGCTCTATCCCCTGCAAGCCAATCCCCACTTGTCGGTGCTGCTGTACCTGTGGGAAATACCTTATTGGGCAACAGAGAGCTTGCTTGTGCTATATAAGCACTTCCACCAAAGTCTGAAGTATTCCCACTTAAAACAGTATCTTGGATAAAAGACCACCTATCGCTTATATAAAAATACCCCCCTATCGTGGAGTCAACCAAAATGTTGTTTTTGAATAATTGTGTCCTGCCAATCGGATATGTTGCTGTTGCAGCAGTATAGTGAACCCCCGTATCCCAATTCCTGAACTCGTTGCCTATAATAGACCCTGCAAACCCTGACGAGGTATAAAACCCGTACTTTGTCGTACCACCTTTTTTACCTATAAGCGTATTATTTTTAAATTCAATACCAGTTGCTAAATCTGTATCAGCAATATAAGTTATTCCCCCACCGTCACTTGTCCCGACATCAATTACATTGTTAATTATTTTCTGATATTTTATATCGGCAGAATCGGTAAGGTTGAAAAACAGTGCTAAGTTTTCGGCTTCATATATGTGGTTATTGGCAATAAGTAAGTTTGGTACATTCTTATAAATTTTGATCCCGTAACCAATGGATTTGTTGATAGTATTGTTGGTTATTATGACCTTACCCCCAATATTATCTTCGCCATTAGCTCGAATGGCTACGGACTGTGTTACTGCGGTTACAGGAGAAGTAAAACCGTCACGATCAACCCCTGCCGAAGTTCTGCCGGTATTAAGAATAGTGTTCCCTGTTATGATCGCCCCACCTTGACCGATAGCCACAATACCACCTGCAAGCTCAACATTGTTACCTCCTGCACCGGAGCAACTATCCACAATATTATTTGAAACGATGATACCTCTGGTTTGTGTCGCCACTGCTGCCTCATTACTCTGTATATAAATGCCTGTACTGAGACAATCCACAATATTATTTCCAGCAACAATAACACCCATAGAATTGTAAGTATCGTATCCAGTGACAATGCCATGCCTTGTATGATTTGCCACATAGTTATTAACAATCCTCATTTTCCCAAGTGAACTGGAAATTGCGTTAGCGTAAATCCCTATATCATTTGAAGAAGTACAATCGTTACCTGAAATAAGCGTATTCTCACAAGCACCATAAACTGTTATATCGGATGCACCTGAATTACCAGTTCCCCCGGAGATACTATTGTTTAGTATCTTTGCATCAACCACCCCCGAGTAAAGCAAAATACCTGCACCACCACTGTTATCCCCGATATTAGTAATGGTCACGCCTTCGACCTTTAGACCTGTAACAGTTGAGGCATAGATACCATTACCACTTGTGAATGAATCATTCGTATTATCACCGACAATCTTGCCACCAGTGATCGAAACATTATTTACTGTATCCAGGGAAAAAATATTCAAGTTGTTCGCATTCGCCTGGATTATGCAGTTTTTATCAAGCACGATTTCGTTATTCGTTACAGGGGTAATAGAACTTTCAACATAAAAAGTTCCCGACCAAAAATAAACTTTTTTAGCAGCAGCCAAAGCCTTATTTATTGCAGTTGTGTTATTAGTTGCTCCATCTCCCACAGCCCCGAACCATTCAATTCTTGCCGAATCAAGACCAGATAAAGTCCCAGCCCCATCAATAACCGCCCCCCGCTCAACCTCAAGCGTGATATTAGCCGGTATCGTTTCGGACGTGGTTAGGGTATAGGTCGTTGTGGCGTTGCCGGAGTTGTGGCGTAGGACTATGGTTCCTTGGTCGCTGCCGTAGGTATCTACGCAATATTTAATTGTGTCATTGTCACCAGTTAAACCTTGGTTTACAGCGTTGTAATCAGGATAACAATTGTCTTGTGCTGCACCCAAAGTGTCTGGATTTGAGGACGGAACATAATATACTTGTGTTCCTGAAGAATCTAAAACCTTTAAAGAATAGTAACCGTCAACAAGGAGCGTAACAGGTGAACCAAGATACAAAGGAATACCGCCAGCACTTGTGCTGATAGGCTGAGATACAGTTACAACAGTTCCACTTTCTTGCCTTACACTAAGCTGTTTTTGATTAGCTAATATAGAAGGGTCTAAATCTGGTTGCCCTACGTAAATGCTTCCAAGTGCTACTGGTCTACCTCTTGCTGTTTCTGGAAAATAAGACGGGCCTAAGCGTACAGTGCCTAAAGCGAAAAGGTTGCTTGTGAAACCTAATATTAGTAAAGTTAAAAATAGACGTTTAAAGTATTTCATTTCTTCTCCTGACATTTTAAAAATGATTCAAATTCACTTTTGATTATCCAAATTAATATAAATATACCTAACCCTATTAATATTTCCATTTATTTTCCTTGTGTTGCTTTTGATGATGCATATAGTGCCGATAGTGTAGCACTTGATTTAGGGCTTAATAGGATACCTTGCTTCTCCATGTCTTTTAACATTATTGCAAGCCTTGCCTTAACTTTTGGGTTATCCAATATTCCAAGTCCAGTTCCTACTGCCGCACCAAATGGACCGGCTATTATTCCACCTGCGGATGCTTTTATCGGTGTTCCTATGCCTATTATATCACGGTTAGATATTCTGCTTGCTGGCCTATCCAAAGCTTTTATAAGGTCGAGATATGACCCTTCTGTTTTGTTTAATTGTTTTATTTCAGGTATAACTTCTTCTAAAAATAATTTGGCTTGTTTGGCTACTGCTTTTCTTGCTTCTGCTGTTGGTGGAGTCTCTAAATTCTTTTCATAATATTCTTCTAATTCTTTGTATGTTTGTTGCTTTAGTGCCTGTGCTTCTTTTGGAGTTAATTTTTCTCTGCTTATTTTATTGTTCGCATCTGTTATTTCTTTTTTAACTTTTTTAATTGCGTTTGATGCAGTGATCGGTAAACTTGATTCAGACAAAGCCCTAAATTCAAGATCATCAAAACCCTTAAACAAATCTTTAACAGACATAGTTTTTCCTGTCTCTTGTGCTTTGTCTATTAGATTTGTTATCCTATCATTTAAAGCATTAACTTTCGACCATGCTTTTTTAAGTCCATCATATGTTGGCATTATACCACTTTCAACTGCTGTTTTAGCTAATCTCAATCTTTGACCCTCATCTAAGGTTGTCGAGAATTTAACAGCAGATTGATAAAGGTCTTCAGCAGACTTAGCTTTATATACTTTTTTTATTAATTGCCCAGTTGCACCTTTTGCTGCCTTGCCAACTCTTGTCATCGGTTCGATAGCAGCTCCTGCCTTGCTAAATGCTGCACTTGCTTTTCCAAAATTTGCAAACTTTAAACCCATACCTGTGCCAGTAAGCAATGTTGCAAAATCACCTACTACACCAACCGGATCTGTTTTTATTGTTTCCATTATATTTTCAACTGACCCATATCTGTCTAATACCATTTGACCGAAATCGTCAGCAAGATATTCATAGCCTTGCTCGCCAGGGACTAATTTTTGAACACTTCCAAGAGCAAGTTTACCTATCCCTTTAGCCGTTTCTACAGGATGAACTACTGTTGATACTATATCTTCACCTACCCTATAAGCACTTGCAGGTACATTTGAAATGGTTTCACCAACATACTCAGCAACACCTTTCTTTGTGTTAAATTCAGGAACGTTAAACGCCCCTCTCTTTTTTAATTCGTCAAATACTTTGGTTTGATTTGGTGATAACATCCCTGAATTATACTTTTGCATTATTTCAGGAATCTTTGATTGATAATCTATTTTTGGTTTTGAATATAGCTTTTCTTGATCTTTATGCAACTGTTCTGCATATTTGTTAGACTCTTCTATTGTTTTGAAAACCCCAAGGTGTTTACCTGTTTCTTGATATTGTTTTATAGCCTCTGAATTTGTCATTATCTTACCAGATTCTGATACTGTCGGTATTAACACCTCGCCTTTATCAGTTCCGATTGAGATAGTTTTTACAGTACTTATTGACCCATCATTGTTTTCTACTATTGGCCTGTTATTCAAATCAATATTACCAGGCTCTATAAATGATGGTTGTGTATTGTTTTCAGGAGATGGGATATCGTAATCGTTGTTGTCAGATTGTTCTGGATTAACACCCATCATCTTTTTTACAGTAGCCTGAATAACCGATGTTTCTGTACCATCTGGGAAATTCAGAGTCCTGCCATCTGCTAACTTGGCTGTAATAGTCATTGGATTAAGTTCCCTTGAAAATCAAAATTTAAGACATTTGTATATCTCTTTATGCCAAATGACTTAGAAAAAGGCGACATATCAGCACCTGCATCCTCACCTATTGAAAGCCACCGTCTGAACTCCTGTTCTGCTTCTTTTCCCATCAATCTTGTTTTGTTCATCACTGAATCGAAAGAGTCGCCAGCATTGGGCATCCATGCAAGGGCGCTTCTTAATTCTGAATCTGTGACAGCAGTACCCATAAACTTTTTACGCTCATCTGAGGCCATTCTTTGAATCCTGGCTATGGCGGTTGCGGTGGCAGAATCTCCCTTTATACCCTTGTCTTGCATCCACTTATTAATTGAGTTGTTCCACTTGCTTTTTGCCTGATCCCAGAATCCTTCTGACTCAGCTTTTTTCAAATCCTCCTGGACAGATGGAACTTCTAAAAGCTCTGTCAACTCTTTGGCATCGTCCCATTGTTCACCAAGGCCAACGATTGCAACAAGATTGCCTCTTTTACCAAAAACATCTCCAAATGATTTTAATTTTTGTGGCCCGCCTGTCACTGGGTCAATAAATAGAGAACCATCATCATTCTGCCTGTAATCATATTTTTCATAAAATTCATTCGGGTCTTCATTTGCAAATTTTGTGAAATTGTCTGTTTGCAGGTTCATTCTTTCCTGAGCTCTTTCTTTTGCTGAGGGTTTTACACCAACTGTCTGCGTCCCTTCTACAAATCCAGTTTGCAGCAATTGTTTCTCTTGGATTGATCCAGGCTTTACGTTTTTAACCGTCCTTGTTGAACCGTCTGTGTTCTTTATTGAATATGTTTTTAAAGTGTCTTTGCTTTCCTCTTGTTTTGCTTTACTTTTGTTATATGCTTCAAAAGCGGCCGGTGAACTTTCCAGGTTATTGACTCTTAAATATTCTTCATATCCTGGTGTAAGCCCCTTAAATCTTTTATCCTCAGGTTGCTTTTTAATATCCTGATATTTTTTCCAATCATCATTATCTGCTACCATTGCGAACTGGCTTTCAATTTCTTTTTTGGCCTCATCCGGGTTTGATTCAAGTTTAGCTTTAAAAGCGTCAAGTTTTGCCTGCTCCTGTGGATCAATCCCGTCTTGTGCAAATTGTGTCCTCATTTCTTCCAGTAGGGCAGGAGCTTGTGAAAAATCAACTGCTGCCCTGAAATAAGCATTTTTTAAAACTTCTCCTGCTTGACCCGGGAACTTTGTCTCAATTGTTGCTTTCATGGCTTGACTCATTTCTGGATTGCTTACCATAAACTGCCTGATTGTGTCAGGATCATTTGATTTCATAGCAGCCATAGCACCCTGTTTCATTTTTGCAAACTTCTCGATAGCTTTCTGCTCTACTTCTTCTTTTCGCTTGCGTTCGCCTATCTGACCTATTACATCAGACAACCCGGATAAACCTTTTGTGTAATCATTCCCTGGCGTAACTGAAAATGGATTTGCCATGTTTACTCCTTAAAATAAGTCTTTAAAACTTTCCCAGGATTCACCAAGGTCAGCACTAATTGGATGAATAAGATGTGAAGCCCATTTGTTTTCTTTTGATCCTTCTTTCATTCCGAGCTTAGGCAACCATCTCTTTTCCATATCTTGTCCGAGAACCTCACCACTAAACAAATCTTGAGTGTATTTACCTTTATCCTCAGACCTATATCCACCACCAACTGCGTTGTATTCGTTAATCATGATTATAGCTGCCAAGGCTGCCCAGGGTCCAGCAGAGGCTACTGATGAGCCACCTCCTGCACTTCCCCCACCAGCCCAGCCGCCACCTCCAACAGTTCCGGCACTTCCTATCCCTTCCGCTGACATAGCGTTACCGGCTGCCTGGCTGCCTGTTGCTGCCCCTGCACCTGAACCACCTGCAAACTGGTTGTAGGCGTTTAACATTGTTGAAGGGTCCATACCTTGCTGTTGCTGCTGTTGAGGCTGCTGTTGTGGATATTGAAGACCTTTTAGTCCTTGTAACTGGTCATTCCCGTAATATTGAAACATCATGCCCCCTTTAAGATTCCAAGTTTATTATAGTTCACAAACATGAAATAGTTTTTTATACTGACTGCATCAGGCTGTTTTGTATAAACCTCATCAGCCATACACCCAATTGTTTTCCCGGTTAAGCCCATTTTATTAGCGACTATATTCCAGGCCCATGAATATATATTAAACCCTTTTACAGTTCCAATTAATTTAATATTCTTTTTCAATCTACGATCAGAAAACATACCACTGGAATAAGCCTGTAACCCAAGTTGACCAAGGCCAAACATATTATTTGTGCTATTCTGGCTACTTTGTTGTAGTGCGTTCGCTGCTGCAATTTGACCCTGGCCCAATGTTTGACCTATAGAGCTTGTTTGGCTTGCTATAGCAGGAGCAAGAGAAGGAAGTCCAGCCAACCCTTGAAGCCCTTCCATCTGCTGATTATAAGACTGTAAAAGTGCCTGGTTTGAGAGCTGCGTGTTATAGTCGTACATGTTAGCTTGCACATTTCCTGATCTTAACCCACCAGTTGCAGAAGCGTTCCTTAATATTGATTCTTCTCCGGCTTCTTTGCCCCCCATCAATGCACCGTAAAGTGGGGACTCTAACGCTCTGTCAATCATATCCTGCTGAGAACCTCTTCCACCTTCCATGCCGTACATACCAGCCATCTGCCTTAGAGCATCCTCTCTAAACTGTTGTGGCAAAGCTTCTGTTTGTTTAAGATACTCTAACGCTTCTCTTTGGTATTGCGCTTGTATTTCGGCGGCTTGTATTGACGAATTAGCTGCTTGTTCTCCTGGATCATCCCCAAAACCGAACATTTCTCCTATAAAGCTCATTATTTTGTCCTCACATAAGCTGATACATTATTTACTTTAAAAGCCTTTTTGAATCCGCATTTTTTTATTATACTCTTCACTTTTTTGATCTCTGTTTTTGCTATTACCATTTCACACCAAGGAAATATAAAAAACACAAACTCACAAAACTCGTTAATAGCTTGTTTTATTTTTTTCATACCGGCCTTATCGCTTGCGAAATGGCATGAAGCACCGTTGCCTTGTCTTGCCACTGAAAATAATACCTTACAACCAGGTTCAGACCATCTGAAATTTAAATGGTTTTCATTTGTTGGAAGCCCTATTAAATCACCTGAATATAGTTTGAACCTCATTATTTTGCATCCTCCTGCCTTGATCCCATTGTATCTATTTGATAATGGAAATCTACTTCCATAACTAATACATCATCTGTATAATTATTAGCGACACTAACATCTCTAGTTAGTGAACATATAAGCATTGAACTTATTGTTTTACCAGTTCCAGTTATTGTAGCAGCAATTTCTTTAAGGTAATGAGTATCTTCTGTGTCATTTTGAACATCTATTGTTGCTGGTACTGCTGTTTCTGTTGGCTGTGCATCTCCTATATTAGACCAACTATGTGTGAAGTCCCATTTAACATTTTCTGCTCCTATTCCTGCTCCAGAAGTTCTTATTAACATATGAATATGAAACTCAATATCACTTCCCTCTTTATAATCGTGAGGTAGTTGAACATTAAAGGCACATCCCTCATCTCTACCATCTTCAAACTCATAAACAATTCCACCTTTGTAAGCTACTGCTGCTGGCTCTTTACCAGGGATTGCTTTAGCAACACTAATAGGTGTTCTTAAATCATCCCAAACTGGAGTTTCAAGCGCTAATGTTTTTGCAGCTCCGCAAACTATATTTAAATCACCTGGTGCAACTTCATCAGTTTTTATATTAAAATCTGTTCCGTCATAATAAATACTTGCATCATCACCACCACCAAAATACTGTTTTCTATTGTCAAGCATTAAATGTAAATGTGCATTTAAATATAAATGTTGATTGCCAACAGTTGATGACATTATTCCGTATACTATGGCATCTGTTATCTCAACGGCCTGACTTGCCCTTGTGTATGGGTCAACGATCAACCGACTACCGAGAGCATGCTTGGCCCCTGCTTGAGAACCAATAAAGATATTGTAATCTTCATCAGTAAGAAGCCCCCCTGCTTCATGACCGAGAATAGTGTTCCTGCTTCCTGATCTAATCTCTATACCTGCCCCATTACCGACCACCACGTTATAGTTGCCATCAGTAAGCTCATCAAGAGTTCTCCGTCCGACTGCTACGTTATAACTGCCACTGGCTGTCGCAATCGTGTAGTCTTCACCGCTAACAAAAATATCAGCCGTTAAGGTCAAATCCCCGTCTGCAACATTGGTTATTGTAGTTTCAGTATCATCATCAGTATTAAAAATTACCATACCAATCTTAATAATACCATCGGTTGAAAAGTTTGAAGTAGAATCAATTAAATGGCCTATCGTAGTTCCATCTGCTGTGCCGGAAACTGAAGCATGGCCGACACCGGCTTTGTATCCGATAAACGTATTGGCTTCTCCACCCCTAATTAGAGAACCTGCGCTATATCCAACGTAAACGGCCCTGGTTGTGTCTCTCCCTACTTGACCAGCTGAGTATCCGATCATCACTGATGTTTCAGGAGTCTCTTGAAAATAACCTGCTGCCCTGCCGATCAATACGTTATTATCTGTAGAAATTAAATTTATTCCTGCGTTATAACCAATAATAATGTTACCATTACCATCTTCAATTTTTGTCCCTGCGCTGCCAGTTCCTATAACAATATTCAAGTTTCCTGTTGTCAAACTGTCCAATGTGGAAGAATCACCTATCGCAATATTGCCAATGGCTATTAAAGCTACATACAAGGCATTTATTGTGGAGAATACTACATCGGCTGCCGTGTCTAAGTCCTGTGGAGTTGAAAGGGTAATAGTACCATCTAGGTTATCTGTTACTGTTATCTGGTTTAGAGTTCCTAAAACACCATTTACCAAGAGTGAGTCAGAAATAGATAATGTAACCGTACCGTCTCCATCATCAGCAACGCTTACTTCATCAGCAGTTCCAGCTATCCAAGCTGTTAAATCAGGGATACTTACAATCTTTTTGTTTGCGTCTGCTGAAACCATTCTTAATGCGGTTAAATCATCAAGAGTTGCAGAGTCAAATTCTACATCAGCATCAGTATCTATATCTTGTGGAGTTGATAATGTGATAGTCCCATCACCATCACTTGTTACAGTTATTTGGTTTGTTGTTCCTGCTATCCAAGCTGTTAGGTCAGAAACACTCACAAGTTTTTTATCAGCATCAGACGATATAAGGAGTGAGGCTGTTAAATCGTCCAAAGTAGCAGAATCAAACTCCACATCTGCGTCAGTATCTATATTTTGTGGAAGTGAAAGGGTGATAGTTCTATCTGCGTTAATAGTAACAACAATCTGGTTTACCGTACCTTTTACATCATCTGGAGATAAGAGATCCGATATAGCCTGAGCTAATATTGTTGAATTTTCGAATAAAGTTAAATAGTCTTCAATCAAAGACTCTGGCCAGTCTACCATTTCTCTCAATTCGATAGCACTTAATACCAAACCCCTTAACCGTTCTTGTATTTCTAAATCAGGCATTACGAGTACGTTACCTCCATCAATCCAAATGCCATCCTTGATTTTGTAGCACCCCTAAACTTAAAGCCTACCCAATCACCAACATATCCTAA
>FLOH01001187.1_pt1 | contig 42187 bp, 39 predicted proteins | sample 756751 | NCBI WGS metagenome assembly FLOH01 (sample SAMEA4026879, study PRJEB14308) | marine metagenome | biome: coastal water; material: water | depth 74 m
GCGAAGATAAAATGGAAAAAGCCAAACGTAGAGAAAATAAAACTGCTTGGGATATCGCTAAATTTTATACAAAAGCTTTCAAAAAGAATTGCCAGCAAGTAAACATCATCCCCCCGACAAAATATGTCAAAGCGACATCGTGTATCAAAGAACAAATAAAACTTATAGAATTGCTAACAAAAAAAGGCTTTACTTATGAAACGTCAGACGGTATTTATTTTGATACCAGCAAATATAAAGACTATGGCAAGTTGGGAAAAATAAACATTACTAATATTCAGGCTGGTGCCAGAGTAGAAATAAATAGAGAGAAAAGGAATAAAACAGATTTTGCATTGTGGAAATTCTCACCCAAAAATAGCAAAAGAGATATGGAGTGGTCCTCACCATGGGGTATTGGTTTCCCAGGGTGGCACCTTGAATGTTCAATAATTTCAACAAAAAACCTTGGCCAACCGTTTGATTTACACACTGGTGGTATTGAACATATTCCCATTCATCATAATAATGAAATTGCTCAATCAGAAGCAGCTTATGACAAACCTTTAGCGCATTACTGGCTTCACCTTGAGCATCTGAATCTATCTAGTGGTAAAATGTCAAAGTCTTCAGGAGACTTCATCACTATTAATTCCTTGGTAGAAAAAAATATCGACCCACTTGACTTACGTTATTTTATTTTACAAACGCATTATGCTAAACGCATCTTATTTTCCTGGGAAGCTCTGCAAGCTGCAACCAATGGTTTTAAAAATTTGAAATATCAAATTAGTCAACTCAAAGGTAATGGCAAAATAATAAAAAACTATCAAGAGAGATTTATCAATCAAATCAATGACAATTTCAATACTCCTCAAGCACTTGCATTGCTTTGGGAAATACTTAAAGATGAAAAAAATAATGAGAGTGATAAAAAAACAACCATTCTAAACTTTGATAAAGTTCTAGGACTAAAACTAGATAAAGTCAAAAATCTAAAAATCCCAAGCAAGATTACAGCTGTAGCTGAAGAACGCTGGCAAGCTAAATTGGCTAAGGACTGGAGCAAATCAGACAAACTGAGAAAGGAATTAGAAAAGAAAGGCTATTTAATTGAAGATAATATCGATAGCTATATAATTATAAAAAAATAGTCAAAAACAGACTACCCCAGTCAGATGACTGGGGTAGTTTTCATTTTTTGCGACCATTAAAAGAATATAGTTAGAATTTGAATGAAAGCCCTGCACCATACGGTGCAAGGCTATAATGATATAAGTCTCTATGTTCTTACTTGTTAGCGCCTTTTAAGCTCCACCCTTTTCTAGAAAAAGGTGGAAAGAAGCTTATATGCTATAATATCTACATCATGAAAAAAAACTGTTGGCAAAAACTAAATAAACCAATTTTGGCTTTAGCACCGATGGCCGGTATTACTGATTCTAGCTTTCGCTTGATGTGCAAAAAACATGGCGCTGATATTGTTTATACTGAAATGGTCTCTGCGGCAGGCATCTGCTATGGTGGCGCTAAAACACTTTCCTATTTAAATTTCAATAAAAAAGAACAACCTGTAATACTTCAATTATTTGGTTCTGACCCAAATCAATTTGCCAAAGCTGCCAAAACAGTTGAACAAGCTGGCTTTGCCGGAATTGATATCAATTTTGGTTGCCCAGCTAAGAAAGTGATCAGCAATGAAAGTGGTGCAACTTTGATGGACCACCTCGACAAGGCATATGATATTATCAAAGCAACTTGCAATGCTACTGATATTCCCGTTTCTATCAAAATGAGGAATAGTAAAGGAAAAACAACTGCCTTTGATTTGGTTAATAAGGTCAAAGACTTACCCATTGCTGCAATTATGATTCATGGTCGTAGCTTTGAGCAAGCCTTTGCGGGTGATGCTAGTTGGGAACAAGTTAAAAAAGTTCGCACTATATATGATGGAATCCTGCTAGCCAATGGCGGAATTTACTCACCAATACAGGCTAGGGAAATTGTTTCTGAATTAGATATTGATGGTCTTGGACTAGCTCAAGGAGTACAAGGAAAGCCATGGCTGTTTTCTCAAATTAAAAGCATATTGAGAAAAGATAAGTATCAAGAACTTGACTGGACACAAATAAAAAAGATCATCCTTGATCATGCCAAACTGGCAATGAAAGATAAGAATAATCTAATAGAAATGCGCAAACATTTATTATGGTATGTCAAGAGTCAACCAAATGCTAAAGAACTACGTCGCGATCTCGTCACAATTGAGACTTTAGATGATATTAAAACTATTCTAAAAAATAACTAGCTATATTCTCCTCCCTCTTCATCAGCCTCTAGCTGCTTCCTAGATGGCTTTTTTATTAGACCCAAAGTAATAATTGGAATAATAATCCAAATAAACTGTGCCAATTCTGAAGCAAAAGTATTGCGAGTAAAGAACGACAAACTATCAACAAGTTCAGTTGGAAAGAAAGATATTACTATTGAGATCAACAAGCCAGTATGTGAAACCGATAAAACAACAATCTGCATAAATGGTGTATATGGTGACGATCCCTTCATATAACGCAGCAAGGCTGACCTTTTTAAAAATAAATAAAGAATTACAAAAATAGCCAGGAATAAAACAATTTTTACTAAATACAATTTATCAAGAAACTTACTGGCAAATAGTGACTCCACAAAAGGCAAAGCATTTGCTATCGCTAATGAAATATAAGTTGAGAATAAAACAACCAATACTTTTCGGCGCCCAAAAGACATCGCATAGATGATTGAAGCGACTATAAATATAAGTACCACTATGATGTCCCAACTTGGAATAGCAAAATTCAAACCACTTACGGCTTGACTTGCCTGCTCTGTTGCTTGTGTGACTTCAACATTCATAATAATATTATAACAACTATAGCTTCGTTTAACCAACTAATACTTGACGAAATCCTCAAATATGTTAATTTAAGTACAGAAGAATTTGTAACTTAGCAAATTAACTACACATTTATTAATTATCAAGGAGGCATAATAAATGAATCAATTAAGTAAGAAGAACTACTATCTTCTAAAAATAGGATTGGTGTCTCTTACACTCTTACTAATCATACTTAGCTTAGTGGGAGGTTGGCCAGCCACATGGGAAGCGTTAAAAATTGTTGGATACCTAGTACTTGCACTAATAGCTGCAGCTTTTGCCGCCTTTCCAGAAGCCAATATAACAACTCTCAAAACACAGAATGGACACAAAGATTAAAAATCATTCTAACAAAAAAACAGCTTGTTCATAATGAATGAGCTGTTTTATATTACTATTGTGCGGAAATAATATCTTGTTCAATAAACTTACCACCTTCCATCACTGGAATAATAAAAATTTTTAGATTGATAGAGTTGTCTAGTTCGTGAGCCAACTCAGTACTAATCTCGTCCATTTTATACTGTCTGATATTTTGATTAGCTCTAATTGTGGCCCGAATATAATAAATATCGTCCATGGAGTTGATCTTTGTTTCTACTACTTCAGAATTTGGAATATTGATCATGATAATCTTATTGGCTAAATTCACTCTCTGAAAATCAAGAATTGTATTGCTAGTAATAATAACTAGTGGAATACAAATAACAATCAAAGTTAGAATTGACCACACTAAATTCTTTTTCTTATTGCCCTCGCTTGAACTATAGTTGAGTGTTTTAAACTTAGCAAACAAGAAAAATAAAGCAGCGGAAACTGTAACTGCTATCAAGTTAGCAATAAATAATAATAAACTACCCCCCACAGCTTCTAGATTTCTCTCTGCTAGTGACAAACCAATCACACAAATTGGTGGTACTAAAGCTGCAGCAATCACAACACCGGCAATTGCATGAGCTAGCTTGGGATAAGAAATAATAAAAGCTCCAGCAAAACCAGCTGCCAGAGCAATAAATAATTCAAATAATGTTGGTTGTGTACGACTAAGAACCTCTGTGCCAAACTCATTGATTGGTGAGATTAATCCAATCAGATAGGAAATAATAAGTAATAATATTAATACCTTACCAACCGTAAAGAACGAATCCTGAATCAATCTGACACTTCCCTTGATAATCCCCAGGGCCATGGCCAGGATTGGCCAGAACAATGGAGCTACCAGCATCCCACCGATAATCACAGCGCCACTATTAATAATCAAACCAAGACTTACCATCACTCCAGCTAAAATAGAGAGTACAAAAAAATCTAAATCAGCTTTCGCTTCTTCCCGGATATTTTTCTCAACTAGTTCTCTTCGATCAGCTGGTAAATGAAAAATATCTAGTTTTGTCTTTAGTTTATCGATAACTTCTACCATAAATATATTATACAATATTTTGCTGATAATAAAAACTGTAATGCAGCATATTACTAGTGTTAGCTAATCAAAAGGTCCACCCTCTGGTTTTATCAAAATAAAAAAACTCCCCAGTTCATAATAAATCAAGGAGTTTTGATTTATATTATAATATTTAAAACTTCCAAGTGATCCCTATTTAGATCACTCATTAATTTCCTATTTCAACTTTTTAATCATACTAACAACCAAATTGATTGATTCTGTAATAGAATCTTTAAAGATCCACTCATCTGGTCGATGCAAATTTGCACCCACACCACCAAGACCATCCAAAACACCAGCGCCAAATTGTGCTGCTTGATTACCATCTGATCCACCACCTCGTAAATCATCAACTACTTTTATGTTTTTATTTAAATAATATTCTTTAGCCAATCGCATTAATTTATCAGCTTTTGCGTTTGGTTCTAAAGGGGCAATGCCTAATAGTAATCTCCAATGACTCTCTACGTCAAATTTATTTTGCAAAGCTATCTTTTTACATTTATCAATAAGTTCTTGATAATCCTTTTTTGTTTCAGTCCTAATATCAACACTCACCTCACAGTCAGGGGCAATAATATTTGTTGCCGAACCACCCTTTATCAAACCCACGTTTGTTGTAATACCCTGTTCTAGGTTAGTCAGCTTTTGCCACGCTAAAATTTTATAGGCCATTTCCTCAATAACATTCCGCCTATTCTTTAATTCATTTGCAGCATGACCACCCGGACCTTTAATACTTGTCACAAACTGACCTATACCCTTACGCTTATTTATTAACCATCGACCACTAGGCCAACTCACTTGATCATTTTCAAGACCAGGCTCAAAAACAAAAATATAGTCTGCTGTTTTGTAAATCTCATACATCTTACTTTGATGTGCTAGTGATCCAATTTCTTCATCAGGTGAAATAACACAAGTAATATTATAAAGATTATTATTAAATTGTTGCATAATACCAAGAATAATAATCAAGCCTGCCTTCATATCAGCCACGCCATTACCATAGCATTTATCATCGTCTATTTTGAAGTCATTGAACTCTTCATTCGGAACAATATCAGCATGACCCAATAATAATATATGTGGCTTATTCTTTTTATTAACATTGCGCGCTACTAATAAGTCGCCAGCTAAAGAATCCTTAAATAGTTCACAAATAAAACCAGCATCGTTGAACTTTTCGAACAAATAACTCTGTACTTTATTGACAGCTTCTTGATCATTAGTAAATGATCTGATATTAACAATTGTTTCTAAATCTTTTAACAAAGACATGCTTGTAAAATAAATATATAAAATCTTAAATTTCATGGTGCGGCGACTTGTTTTGCAAGTCGCCGCATTTTATTTAGACAAAGGGATCGTCATTATGAACAACTCTATTCTCACAAAATTGTGCATGACTACCCATAATCTCCAATCCCACTTGTGTCTGATCAAAACCATCAGGAAAATGAGCACTTCGAATCGGCAATTTTGCCTCCAATCTACCAAATGATAGATAACCCGGATAACCGTTGAATGCGGGGTAAAAAGCATTGGGTATAAATCCAGCCCGCAATAATTCTTGCTGATATTCACTTGCCCCAACAATATTAACCGGACACCACACTTCAATATACTCATTCTGATGACTGAGGATCTTTACCAAATCAAAACGATCATCACTGATATAAGCTTTAGTAAAGTAACCAAAGTAATCACTAGGATTGCTAACCGTTTTGTTAGTACCACTTGTCCATTGTATCTCAACATTTTTGAATTGGCTACAGACTGCTTGTACCAAAGGTCTCAATCTTGCCGCACAATCCACATATTGAACCATCTCAATCCGCTTAAAGTATCTAACAAAAATTGCCAGAAACTCAGTAACGTCTAGATGATAGTATGGAGCAATCCCAACAGGAAACAAATAGTGTGGTGAACGCATCCAAATCTCAAAAATACGTTTATTAGCTGCTCGCACATGACTGAAAAACCAATTGATTTTTAATTCCTCAGCATAGAGACGAGCAAAAGTAAATCGAGCATTCAGAAGTAAATCACCAATACCTTGCCCCCAATAATCCCTATGAACAACGGTCCGACCAAATTCTGCACCGCCGATTTGATCAGGAATAATTGCCGTTGAACCGACTATTTTTCCATCCGTAATAAAAAAGAATGGGAAAATCTTATTGATAGCTATCGCTTGTGCTACTGGTTCAACATCAAGAATATTCCTAACTGGAAAATATTTTCCATAAATCAACAAAATTAAATCAGACATAGCCATGGACTTAACATAGTACTGTTTTTGATTATCGGTTAAACCATCACCATAAGCCAACAAACGCTTCTGATAACCACTCATAATGTCCTCAGGCAAGCTCTGATGTGGAAATATTAAATCAGTAACAAAACCATCGTGAAAAAACGAACTACTCATATCAACTTACTCCTTAGTTTTGATTTTAATGTACTATACAATATATTAAAAAATCGCCTACTAGTAAGCGATAATTAACTTTTTGAAAAACATCAAGCAATTATCGCCAAGGAATGGCTATAATCATAATGATGATAATAATTGTACTGTTTAAAATTTGATACATAAAAGTAACCAATTATTAACAATAGGTTAGCATGCGACTATTATTTTGTCAATTTTTATCAAAAAAAAGACTGGCCCCGCTTTTATTCTAATTATTAGAATATTGGTTGGGACCAGTCATATTAAAGCATACTTCATATTATCCTTATGGGTTTTGTTATTAATTATCCAAATATTGCTTCATGAAAGAGTTATAATCACTCTCTGCCTTCTCTCGAGTCAGCGTCATAGCGTTTGAATTTTGCACACAATTACGAATGTGCTGCTGACTTGCCGTTGCTAAACTGCCATGATTAACTGCTGCTATTTTACAAATAGCCTCAATTGTCAAAGCATTACGGTTACTGATCATACGATGGACAATTTCATAATGCTGTTCCTCAATGGTTATTCCTTCTCTGATCAACCACAGAGCAACCGTAGCTGCCAACCAACCACCAGCATTAATAACCTCGCCGGGTACATAGTGCGCACCAGCATTTTCAATCAAACGAACTGTTTCAGCTTCAGTATCACGATGCAAAACAGTGTTTGCTGGACCTGTAAACAGGATACAGCCTTGGTCAAGCAATAACTGAGCTAAATCAGGCGTCAATTGATCACCATTTGCACAATTAACCCAAATAAATGGTTTGGGAATGTCAGATAGATACTGACGATAATATTCGCCATTCTCACTAACAACCTTAGCATTCAGTTCAGGATATACCTGCAACAAATGATTGACATTGGCCTCACTAATATCAAATCCATGGATATTCTTAAGCGGTATTTGATCATTTAATTCTGTCAGCCTCTTCACAAATGCTCTACCAACACCACCACCGACACCTTCAACCAATAAATGCATTGTAGTGTAATCAATATTCGGGTGCTGTAACGTAAGTGCTTGCAATGCTGCAATCGTACCCTGGGCTGTAAAATTCGACACACCCTGAATACCACCATACATTGGCTGTAAACAAGAAATATCACTCCTGCGAATACCCTCCGCCAACCAGATATGACACATCAAGTCATAATATTTACCAGTTAAAGTATCAGCTGCTGTTGGAATTCTCCAAGGATCATCCGCAGTTAAATCACTATGCTTAATTAGATAATGATTAGCGAATTTCAAACCTTTTTGAATAGCGTAAGCGCCAATCAATGCCCGAATAAATTCTGGCATACTGGATTTGCTACCATCAGGTTGCAAGATAATGAATTCCTTTTTTACACCACCGTGCAAAATAGCACCCTCGGCTCCCAAAGCCACAGCGGCTTTCTGATGCATACCTTCAGATAACTCTTGAATACGATGACAGAGACTAAAAATATCTTCTACATCAGCCCGATAAGAGTCACCACCAATATAATGGGTATAAGCTCCTGTCGTACCTTTATTGAACTGTGAAATGCCATAAACAACAACATTTCCAAGTTGCGATGCAAAAAGCTGGCGCAATCCACTCTCTGAAAAATCAATCAAATCGTCCATGTCAGTATACTGCAATAGCTCTTCTACTGGACAATGCATCAATCTAGCTACTTCATCAATGGAGTGGGGACTATGTCTAATCATCTCCTCCGCAATGTCATCTGTAATGCGCATAAAATTCAAGAACAAACGATGCATTCCCAAACTTTTGCGTACATCAACAACTTCAGGAAAATCAGCTAAAGAACGAAGCTGACCGTCGCAATAAAACGCATTGCTGAAGCCCTGCTGGGAGACAATTGTCGCCATTTTTATATTCCGTGGCACTATTGCCCATATGTCTCGGTGCAAAGTATTAACCTTGCTAATGATAGGTTTCATGTTTTTCATGATAACTCCTTTTGTTAAGTTAAAGAACAACCATAATAAAATACCCTATGTACTTCATTTAGAATAGCTTACGCTCAAATAATAAAAATGTCAAGATTTTTGATTTTCACTAATAAATCAATAACAATGACACACTAATCAATAATTTATCCACTGTACAGAAAAGAGACTTAGTCACTTAATAACAACTAAGTCTCTCACTCTTTTCTATTTCAGATAGATCACCTTTTTATTACCAATTATATTATTCTGAGATTGAACTACCGCGAAATACACACCGCTAGGTACAACACTACCACTATCACTGACACCATCCCAGATAGTCTGATATTCACCTTCTACCAGCTGATTTTGCATCAGCACAGCTACTTCCCTACCCCGAATATCATAAACAATCAAATCAACAATCGATGAACTTTCTGTTTGAAATGAAATACTGACATTACTATTAAATGGATTGGGAAAGCTACTCATCTCAATCTTCTTAGGTAGTGAGCTGTCACGATGGGTCTCGTAAGGACGATACTCTATCTTAACAGCATCAGTGGCTATTTCTGCTCCCTGAGGATCATTGTTAGATGTGTTTAGCTCAATGTAATTAGGATCTCCAACAGTGAATTCAAAAATACCTAATGATACCCACTGATTAGAAAAACCTGCCCCATTAACTCCAATTGCAGAACTACTACTAGTACTAGTATTAACTAAGTAATTACCAGTTCCAAGATAATGGTAATTAGAGATCCAGATAAAGACTTCATAAAAGCCACTATCTACAATCTCTAAATACCAACGAGCTATTGCCTCCTGATTATCCTCAACTACATAGAGTAGATTATTATAACCAAGAACTGGATCGCAATCATCTCCATAACAAAACGGCTCATAACCTGTGATCTGATTCCAATTATCTGTCAATCGTTCAAAACGCGTTACTTCAGCTACCCACTGATCATAGGTATGACAGTAAATAGCAAAGTAATTGTCTAAAAAACGATTATTGGCAATAAATTCCATGGCATCACATTTCTGTTCTGGAATTGGATCATAATAAGCATAACCCCAAGGATAGGGATCATCATAATCAAGCTCTTGCCAACACTCTAAATGCAAATGTGGTGGAAAGCCATAATCGCCAATTATACCAATCTGTGAACCTCTCTGCACTACTGTTTGTCCGATCACAATCTCCTCTTCACTGATCACGCCATTACTGGTCTCAATATTTATGTTTCCCAAATGAGCAAACATAAAATGAACTTCTTCACCAATTGTGCCATCTGGAAAACGAAAATATTCATTGGGTGGCGCGAGCGAGCGAATAATCAAACACTTGCCCCATTCATCTTGAGTCGTAGTCTTCATGCCAACAATTAAACCATTTGCCGGTGCATACACTGGCGCCCCTAAATCATTATAATCAGTTTTGTTCAAATCATTACCAGAATGAAAGACGCCAGGCAAATAAGCTATCGAACCAAAGGGTTGAGCATCATACCAACCATCAAAGTCAGGAACTCCTACAGGATAATCAAAACGGTCAGCAATCTGAAAAAGCGGATCTTGCCAATCATCATCTTCTTCACCCTGATACTCTAATCCACCCACCGCACAAATGATCGGTTCACTGGCAATCCAGCCAAAATCATTATAATTAACTACTACATAGCGGTATTCAACTTCTACCTCTAAACCATAGTCATCATAAGTCCTGACATTTGCCCCAACATCATCTAGCCAATTGTCATAATCTCGCCAAACAGTGAAACCAACCGTATATGAATCATCACTTTGCCAACTTAATTGCAAACCATTTTCAAGATCACTGCATGACAAGTTGTAGGGTGCTAGAGGTTGATTGCCAATTGTGGTGAAACTATGAATCAACGGTGATGGATCAAGATTATTATTAAAATCCATGACTGTAATAGTCAATGTATGTTCACCAAGACCTGGCCAACAATCAAGAGTTTCGTCCATTGTCCAAAAATCAAAATCACCACTACCAGTCAATTGAACATGGTACCACAAATCATCTATCACTGTTATGTCATCACTTCCTTGCCAAGTAAAACTAATCTCTTCAAAATTATATTCACTTTGCAACTCAGCTGACCACTCAGCATTGGGAGCATTATCTGGTTGATAATTATTATTACCACCATTATTGCCTCCGCCGCCATTATTATTGTTATTATTATCTATATCTACTATGCCATCAAGTGAGACATAGCCTTGTACTCCTTCAGAATAATATCCTAGATTCAGAAAACTATTAACATTATTCTGCCCTGCTGGATAAGCATGGTCATCAAGCCCGCCATGATGCATTCTGTGCCAACCAATCAAATTATTAGTTAAACTAGAGCTTAAATAACCTACTATCCCTTCATTAATATAACCACTACCAACACAATTATCTCTTTCAGTAGTGGAAGTTGTGTAAAAATGATCATTATCATGCCACAGACGATAAATCGCCAGCGCACCTCCGAAATTAACACCAGACCAATAATACACAACTCCATTACTCACATAGCCCATATTATTGGTGGCTTGGTTAACTTCGACGGTATTCATGGTATAAAAATGATCATTAATACTATTATTATATAGTTCGTATACTGGTTGCCAATTCTGACCAACCAGCAGTCCATAGTGTAAAAACAGTATCAAGAATAATCCTTTCATGATTACCTCCTCTGTCATCCGTAGCCCGTGGGGCGAAGGATGACTTATCTTATTGTTAAAGGACGATCAACCGATCCCCCCATTATTTAATCAAAAAAAGTGGCCGCTCTGTGAGCGACCACTTCTATATTTCTATATTAGATCATACTGTAATAAGTGTCAAACTTTTCTGTGGATAACTAGCTGATTACATCAATCATTTCAACTAGTCTATTGGCATAGCCCCATTCATTATCATACCAAGCAACAATCTTGACCATATCTCCACCAACCACCTGAGTAAGCTGCAAATCAACAATACTAGATGCTGAATTACCAATAATATCTGAAGATACAATCGGTTCTTCTGTAATTTCAAGAATACCCTTATATCTTTGTGAACGACTAGCTTTACTAATAACTTCATTGATTTGCTTGACTGTCACCTTCTTACCAACAACAAATGTGAAGTCTGCCAAAGAACCACAGATAGTTGGTACACGTAAAGCTAAACCATTAAACAATCCTTGTAGTTCTGGAATAGCTTCAGCTGTTGCTGTAGCGGCGCCAGTTGTTGTTGGGATGATATTCTGTGCTGCGGCTCGCGTCCTTCGCAAATCATCATGTGGAGAGTCCTGTAGCTTCTGATCAGCAGTATATGAATGAATAGTTGTCATCATTGCCTTCTTCACACCGAAAGCACTATGAATAACCTGTGCAACTGGTGCTACACAATTGGTAGTACAAGAAGCAGTATTAATCACTTTTTGACTCTTATATTTATTATCATTAACGCCAATTACATAAGTACCTACACCCTGACTCTTAGCAGGAGCTGAAATGATCACCTTGGTTGCACCTGCCTTCAAATGTTTACTAGCCAATGCTTTGGTCCGAAATCTACCAGTACATTCCAAAACAATATCTACTTTCATCTTTTTCCAAGGTAATTTCTCTGGAGTACTTTCAGATAAAGTCTGATATCTTTTTTTATTATAATAGATAAACTTACCCTTAACTTCGACTAATTTCTGAGCAGGTCCATAAATCGAATCAAATTTCAATAAATGAGCCAATCTCTTAGTATCAGCTAAATCATTGATTGCTACAATATCAATATTAGCATTTTCAACTGCTATTTTGAATGCTGACCGTCCAATTCTACCAAAACCATTGATTGCTACACGAATCTTATTATTTGCCATATATTTGTTCTAATGATTAACTCCTCTATTATAGAACTTTTCGACAAATAAAAAAAGTGCTGATTTTAGCACATTTTCTCTAATATTGAATACGAAGAGTATTAACTGACTTCTTTCTTGACGACAAGCATCCCATTCTTTTTGTCGTTTACACGAACATCATAAGTATTAGTCAAAACATTAATACCAATTACATAACCCTCACCTTCCTTGATCTTCACCTTACTACCCACCTTTGGAAATTTGACCAATGCTTCTTTGTAAAATTCTTCTTCATAAGACAAACAACATTTTAAACGACCACAAACGCCAGACAATCTTTCACTGCCTCGATGAGCTATTTGCTGATCCTTGGCAAACTCTGTAGAGACATTACCAAGCTCACGCAAATGTCCACCACAACACAGTCCTCTACCACATGACCCGCAATCGCCAGTAGCTTTTGCTTCATCACGCACACCCAATTGCTGCAAACGAATTGATTTTTTGAATTTACGAGTAAGATCTTTGACCAAATTTCTAAAATCTATTCGCCCATCTGCAATAAAAGCAAAGACCATACGACTCCCATCAAAAGATGTGTGACAATCAACAAGCTTCATATTCAATTCATTCTTTTTTGCATATTGTTTACAAACATCCAATCTATTGTCATTGTCTTTATTGTTCATAGAAAGTTGTGCCAAATCGTCATCATTGGCTGGTCTAATATATGACAATATTTCACCGAGATCCGCTAATTTGCTATCCTCAATATCTCGGATTCCATTTACCTTGCCAACTTCCAAGCCCAAAGATGTCTTCACAACCAAAGATTCTCCAACAACAACCTTACTGGCATCTGAATTTTCAGGAAACTTAAAATAATATATTTTATCCCAAGGATTAAATTGTACTTCAATTATTTTCATTTACTTCTTTGTAATAGTTGTACCAATCTCTTCTCCATTCACAACTCTAGAGAGATTACCTGGATCCATTTTGAAAACGACAATCTTCATATTATTGTCTTGAGCCATGGCAAAGGCACCTTGATCCATTATCTTTAGACCCTTATCATTAGCTTCTTGGTAAGAAAGTTTTGTAAATCTTCCAGCATGTGGATTCTCATCTGGATCACTATCATAGACACCATCAACATCAGTCGCTTTCAATATTACTTCACAACCCGCTTGTTGTGCTCTTACAGTAGAGGTTGTATCTGTTGATCTGCCTGGCTTGCCAGTACCACCGCCAAAGATTATCACCTTATTTGTACTTTGAGCATTCTTGATATTTGCTTCACTGACCTCAGGTATCACGCCCTCCATTGGCCAAGCAGACAATATTTGATTTGGTACTCCTGATTTATCCATAATACCTCCTAGAGCCAAACTATTGATATTTGTTGCTTGCATACCCATATAATCAGCACGTTCAACAGAAATTTCACCCTGCTTGATAGAACGTCCACGCATGATATTGCCGCCACCGATCACAATAGACAACTGCAAACCCTGAGATTGCAAATCTTTTATTTCTTTCACAAGTTCTTCGATTTTGGCAAAATCAAAATCCTTCTGGTCATTGGCAACTGCCATACCAGATAATTTTAATAAAACTTTATTGTAAGTAAGAGTCATATTTACAAAGAATAACGAGTAAACTGATCAATCTTGATGTTTTCTCCAATTTTAGCAATCACCTCTGTCAGTAATTGTTCAATAATCACTTTATCGTCTTTGATATATGTTTGCTTTAATAAACACACTTCAGAATAAAATTTTTCTAGCTTACCATCTAAAATCTTCTCAAGCATATCAGCTGGCTTATTCTCAGCTTTTAAATTTTCTGCGTAAATTTCTTTTTCTTTGGCTATCACATCAGCAGGAACATCTTCGGGACTGATATATTGTGGATCAGTAGCTGCAATCTGCAAGGCTATATCATGAGCAAAATTCTTGAAGTCTTCATTCTTAGCAACAAAATCTGTTTCACAACCAAGCTTCAATAAAACTCCAACCTTTCCTTCGCCATGAATATATGAATCAATCAAACCAGCTTTTAGATCACGTGAAGATTTTCTACCAGCTATTTTCTGACCTCTTTTACGAAGCCATTCCAATGCTTTGTCATAATCATCATTGTTTTCACTCAAAGCCTTGTGACAGTCGTTCATACCGGCACCGGTTTGTTCTCTAAGTTTTTTTATAGTTTCAATTGACATTTTTTTTACTATATTATTAATTATCAATTTTCAATTATTTTTCTTTTGCTACACTAGGTTCAACGCAAGCTTCAGCAACTACGTTTGTCAAGAAAGTAATTGATTTAACTGCATCATCATTACCAGGGATCGGATAATCCACCTTACCTGGATTGACATTAGAATCACAAATAGCAATTACCGGAATATTTTTCTTGGTTGCTTCTTGAACAACAGTCTTATCCTTTTTGATATCTACTACAAAAACCGCTTGTGGCAACTTTTCCATATTCTTAATTCCTTCAACCATAATCTTCAATCTTTCTACTTCTCTTGCTTTTCCTAAAGCTTCTTTCTTGGTATAGCGCTTCCATTTACCTTTAGCCTGGTCATCTTCCATGGCTTTTAATTTACTTGGCAAAAGTTTTATATTTGCAAAGTTAGTAAATGTACCACCAATCCATCTAGTATTGATAAAGGGCATCTTTGCCTTAGTAGCAGCCTCTCTAACAATATCAGTTGCTTGTTTTTTACTAGAAACAAAAAGAATAACTCCACCCTTGGAAGTTATGTCCTTAACAAAATTCAGAGCCTCGTTCAGCTTCACCTGAGTCTTCTCCAAATCAATGATATTTATACTTTGTTTTACCCCAAAAATATAGGGTTTCATGCCAGGATGGCGTTTTGACTTAATGTGACCAAAATGCACACCAGCCTTCAGCAAATCTATTAATTCTACTGTCATAATGTTTTCCTTTTTTCCGCCACTTTAACCTTTTTTTCTTAACTTTGTGACCCTTTCGGGCAAGGAAAGTTATTAGCTAAAATGTGAGATTTATTAATTAGTATCAATATGCTAACACATTAACTAATTTTTGACAAGGTTAAATGCTGAATTCTAGCTTGAAGTGCAATTAAATTAACAAAATACCTATCATGGTGTAAGCTAGAAAAATCTAACTAACTAGCTAACCACAATAGGTATGTATAAACACTTTACATTAAAAGATAGATTTACGCTAGCAACTCTATTAAATCAAGATTATGAACAAGGAGATATTGCAGAAATATTAGGCAGATCACTTAGCTCTATTTCTAGAGAGATTACTCGTAATTCCAGAAAGGACAGGATATATGAAGCACGATACGCACATAAACAAGCTAGGCTACATAGACAAAGATCAAAAGTATCTTCTCGTAAGATTGAAAATGATATTGAATTAGCAAGACGAATAGAAAATAAATTACATCCATTAGTATCTCCAGAGGTAATTGCTCACGATGAAAACGTATGTCATGAAAGTATTTATGCTTGGATATATAGGACGCGTCCTGACTTAAAAGAAAAATTACCTCAAAGAGGTAAAAAAAGAAGAAGATATGGAGAGAAAAGAGGTAAAAAGATAGGTTGGACACAGAATGTACGGAATATTGAAAAACGTCCTCTAGGTGCAGAAAATAGAAGTAGAACTAAACATTATGAAGGTGATACTATTAGATTAGATGGTGGGGCAATACTAACGCATACAGGTAGAAAGAGTAGGTATGAAATAGCTCATTTAGTTCCAGATGAAAAAGCAGATACTGCTTATGAAATAATTAAAAATGATAGTAAGTTAAAAAAGTCTAAAAGTATTACTTATGACAGAGGCTCTACTTTTGCTCTTTGGAGAATGATTGAAAAAGTAATCGACGGACAAGTATTTTTTGCCCATGCCTATCATCCCTGGGAAAGAGGCACTAATGAGAATAGTAATCAAAGACTAAGAAGAGTCTTTCCAAAAGGCACAAAGTACAATACAATTACAAAAGAAGATGTTTCAAAAACTGTATGGATTATGAATCATACTAAGAGAAAATGTCTTTCCTGGAAGACACCTTGTGAGGTATATGGCGATTGTTGCACTTCAAGCTAGAATGTTTAAATAATACATGCGAGTATTGTAAGAATTTAGTAAAGTCTAAATTAGTTTAAACACAGATTACACCAACAAAATATAGATAATAGTGTCAGCGACCGGGCCGCTATATAGCGGCCCGGTCGCTTATTTACAAACTTCACCATGTCTAAAACAACCCACTACATGATCATTAACCATGCCAATCCCCTGCATAAAAGCATAACAAATAGTTGTACCCACAAATTTAAACCTTCTGGCCTTCAAGTCTAAACTCATTGCATCTGACTCTTTGCTGCTAACTGGAATCTGCTTCATTGTCTTCCATTTATTAATAATAGGCTGATCATTTGTAAACTGCCAAATGTATTTTGCAAATGTGCCAAATTCTTTCTTTACTTCCAAAAACCTCTGAGCATTATTAATGGTTGCGTGAATCTTCAACCGATTACGAACAATACTAGCGTCGTTTAAAAGTTTATCAATATCTACTATTTTAAATTCAGCTACTTTTTTTGGATCAAAATTTGCAAAAGCTTTTTTGAATCCCTCTCTTTTCTGCCAAATAATATTCCAGCTTAAACCTGCCTGAAAAGTATCAAGCACAAAAAACTCAAATATCTGACGGTCATTAAAGACTGGTACGCCCCAGATAATGTCATGATATTTGATCATTGACTCATTTGTCTCACACCAAGCACATCTTTTTTTCATGACATTACTATACCATATGACTAGTAGTATGATAAAATAGAAGTATGAGAGAATTAAAAAACCTACTATTCTGGCGATGGCTAACAAATTTTTGGAGTTTACTAACACTTCTATTCTTTATTCTTGCCTTTGTCCAGCCAGATAGATTCAATGGCTTATTAGTGAATATTGCGATCATTTATGGTGCTATTTTAGCCATCTATGTTAGTAGCAAAGAGATAGCTCGTTGGAATAATAAAAATTTCAGCTCACAATACTATGGCGAAATTTTTGTCTTCCTATGGACAGTTATGATGATTGCTTTTATTATCATTGCTGCAATTAGTGGCAAATACACTGTTTCACCAGAATTCACTGCTATTTATATCACAATTCTGGGCATTTTTGCTATTAGCCAAAAATCTAAGGCTTTAAAGAAAAATTAGGCAATATCTTTAAATAAGCAAACGTTCTCCATGGCGGTTCAGCTATTTTGTATACTCTTGACATTTTGATAGACATTTGTTACCATACTAATCGTAAATAACTAAGAAATCACATGAAAAAAGACATCCATCCAGACTATAATGAAAAAGCTAAGGTTATCTGTGCCTGTGGTAGTACTTTTGAAGTTGGTTCAACCTTAAAAGAAATTAAGGTAGAAATCTGCTCAAATTGCCATCCTTTTTATACTGGCAAACAAAAGCTTATTGATAGTGCTGGTCGTGTTGATAGATTTAAAGAACTTACTGCAAAGCAAGCTGAAGCTGCAAAATTAAGAAAAGGTAAAAAAGCAAAGAAAGCCAAAGCTCAAGCTAGAAAAACAACCAAAGGCAATAAAGAAAAATAACACTTATATAAATGAAGGACTCTATTTTATAAATGGGGTTTTTTGTTTATAATGAATAGTATGAAAGATCTATTAAAAAAGTATCAAACTAAATACAATAAGCTTGAAGCTGAACTACAAAAATCAGACAATTTTAATGATCCTATAAAACTTAAACCACTGGCTCAAGAATTCAATGAAATAAAACCTATAGTTGACCAACTAAAGGAATTTGATAGCAAGAAAATAGCTCTGGATGATTTACAAAAAAATCTATCCATTGAGAAAGACGAGGAAATGATCAATCTAATGAAAGAAGAAATAACTGATCTAGAGAAATCCCTTCCTAAGATAGAAGCTACAATCAAAGAACTGACCCAACCAAAAGATCCACTTGATAAAAAAAATGCCATTATGGAAATTCGCGCTGGTACTGGTGGTGACGAGAGTGCATTATTTGCAGCTGATTTATTTCGAATGTATTCACGCTATGCTGAAAAAAATGAATTAAAAATATCTCTACTATCAAGTAATCGAACCGAGACCAATGGTTTTAAAGAGATAGTCTTTGAAGTCAATGGCCTTGGTGCTTATGGTAAGCTAAAATATGAGGGCGGTGTTCATCGAGTACAAAGAGTACCTGAGACTGAGAAGTCAGGAAGAGTCCACACTTCAGCGGCTAGTGTAGTTGTCTTACCTGAAGCCCAAGAAGTTGATCTCAAGATTGAACCAAAAGACATTCGTATTGATACTTTTTGTGCATCCGGTAATGGCGGCCAAAGTGTCAATACAACTTATTCTGCTATTAGAATAACTCATTTACCAACAAATATTGTTGCTACGTGCCAAGATGAAAAATCACAAACCCAGAACAAAATAAAAGCCATGCAAGTGTTGCGCTCAAGAGTTTTGCAAAAAATGGAAGACGACAAGAAACAAACTGAATCTGCTGAAAGAAAATCACTTATCGGCACGGGAGATCGCAGTGAAAAAATCCGTACATACAATTGGCCACAAGATCGGATCACTGACCATCGAATAAAACTAACACTGCACAATATGAGTAGTATTCTAGATGGAGATCTAAACCAAATTATTGATGAACTTATAAAAGCTGACTATGCCAACAATTAAAGAAAGCTTGATCAAGGCTACGAAACAATTGGATATTACCAACCACTCAGCCTCTCTAGAGGCTGAAATTTTGTTAGCAAAAGTTCTCAACAAATCAAAAGAATATATTTTGAGCTATCCTCAACACAAATTAACTCTCCTTCAATCTTGGCAATATCAGAGACTTATCAGTAAAAGATTAAAAGGTATTCCTGTCGCCTATCTCACAAATACAAAGGAATTTTATGGCTATCAATATATGGTCAACAAAGACACGCTCATTCCTCGCCCCGAATCAGAACTATTTATCGATGAATTTAAAAAAATAAAACCAGAGAATAAAACCATTTTAGATATTGGTACTGGTTCTGGCTGCTTGATAATTACTGCTGCTTTACTGTTTCCTAATAATAATTTTATTGGTACTGACATATCATCCCAAGCTCTAAAAATTGCAAAACAGAATAGCAAAATTCATAGAACTCAAATCGACTTTCTACAAGGAAATCTATTACTCCCTGCAAACAAAAAAAGGATTGATATCATCTTTGCAAATCTGCCGTATTTGACTAATAATGAAATGTTTGAACCAAGTATAAAGCTTGAACCGAAAAAAGCTCTCTATGGTGGAAAGAATGGTCTAGAACTATACAAAAAACTTTTCCAGCAAATATCAAAACAGTTTTCCTTAACCCCTTTAATATTCCTAGAAATAAACCCTCAACAAGAGCAAAAGCTAAAAGATCTAATATCCAAATATTTACCTAAGGCTAGGATAAAAACTATTCAAGATTTGAATAATCAATCAAGACTCGTCAAGATTTATTGCTAAGTAACGCTTGAAGCGTTATACTTGGGGTGTTATTGCACCTTGCAAAACATCAACAGAAAGGAGATATTATGTTATTTCTTCATAATATCGCACCAGACGATGAACATATAAACCAGATCAAAGAACTGGTGAAAAAATGGAATAAAAAAATCCCCTACTACCTGCAAATCAAGTTCAAAATAAATGGTAATGGCTCGCAAGTCCACAATTTTGTTGGCCGAGTAGAAAAAAAAATACACATCGAAAAAAATGATTTTCTAACGATTGTTTTGATTCAAGACAGACTTGTCGAAAATCAAAAAATCTCAGAAGAAAAACATGAGAAAACTATTTCGATAAAGTATATAGAACACTTCTGGCCAACTAGTAAAGAAGCGGCCGAACAAAGAATCCAAAAAACAACCAACCTACGACTGTAAAGGAAATGTATGTATCATCATTCTGGTGCAAAAAAGTAAAAACCCTTAACTATAATAGTTAAGGGTTTTCAAATAATAATATTGAGTTTTATTCAAGTTCCATCACAGTATAGCCATTTGGTGCAATCTTAGTCCAATCAATATTGGGGCATGAACCATAACCAATTTTGGAATTGTCTGTCTCGAATCGAGCAACTTGAAATACGTAAAATGGTTTGGCGCAGTCATATTCGTCTGACTCAAACTTCTTATAACGATAATAATATATATCGTCATTCTTTGGATCAAACGGCACCGCTGCTAAATAGCCAGCACTTACCAAAGAAGACATAAAGTTTGCGCCGCCTTGTTCTGTGTCATTACTATAATCCCAACCATTTTCATCATTGTCTCCAGCATCAGGATAAAATCCATATTGTGAATAATAATAGCTCAATGCCTTAATAATAGCTTGAGCATCTCCCTGTCTTCTAATATCACGAATCTTACTCCATCTTTTATTCATGTAAAACGAGCCAAATACAACAGCCACCACCATAAAACCAACGATGAGTACCTTGCTAAGTATTTGTCCTGCGCTTACTGAGGATTCCATATATACATTATAGCGATAATTCTAATTATATTCAAAGTTCAAATGACTTGGCCAGATATTAATCCAAGTTTTACCACGATTCAGATCAATTAAATGATCATTAATTTTCAACTGCATGCTCTGGTCATTACTCTCCTTTGTCCAAATAATTTCTTGCTTTTGACCATCACGAAACAAATACCCACTACCCTCTCCAATTGTTTGCATCGATAATCTCTCAATGTCAATCAACTCTGTATCCATCACCAAAACTATCACATTATTAACCGCCAATACTTTTCCCTGTGTGTCAGTGTGTACCTCACCGCCAGCTTGTCTTTGCCAAGTATTATCCTCTCTATTATAGGTCCAGACAACTTCATAATTCTGATGTTGGTATGGTAATTTGATATATTTCTGTTCAATCGGCCTATAAATAAGCTCTAGATCATCTTTATAATTCCAACCTTGCTCAATCTCTTGCTCCTCGTAATATTTGTCCTGTGCCTGTTCAATCAAATCAGCACTAGTAAATAGATTGTGTGGATTATTTTTTTGATAATCACGGTAGAAATAAATACCCTGATGACTGATCTCATTAATATCTGCAAAGTTCCAATCCCCAGATGCAAGTTGCTGTAATGCCTGCGGACTACCACCTGCGTGCATATACATACCACCATAATCATTGGCCCAAGACATATAATAAGGGCGAGCTGATCTAACTGGTCCGATAATATCTGGTAAATCACTCAAAGAAAATATTGCCAACAATCTAGTAATACTACCCTCAGCCAGAGCTTCATAAACTATTTGTGCCTGTTCAAGACCATTCTGTGGCCTGACCTCAGTAGCATTGTCTATCATCACAGAAAAATAATCATCAGCAATTGGTAACTGTTCAATCTGATCATCAATCTCTACAATATCTTCAACTTGTCCATCCTGCTTTTGTGAACAAAAAAATAGTACCAGCAATAAAATTGCTAGTACTATTAAAATAATCAATATAATCTGTTGCTTTTGTGACAACATTATTTCTTTTCTTCCACTTTAGCGTCCTTATCGTCTTTTGTTTCAACATCTCCATCTTTTGCATCATCGCCCTCAGCCTCTTTTGCTTCATCAGCTTCAGCTGCTTCTTCTTCAGGTGTTTTCTCAACTTCAACCTTTGGCGGTTTCACAGAGGCAACAACTTGTTCTGGGTCTGTCAAAAGCTCTACACCTTCAGGTAAATCTAGAGATGAAACATGAATGATGTCGTTTAATTCTACTAAAGATTCCAGACTTAGCTTAACCTCACGTATTAGATCTTCAGGCAAACATCGGACATGAATTGAATTTGTTCCATGAATCAAAACTCCACCCAATGCCTTCACTGCTGGTGAAATACCAGAAAAAATAATCGGCACTTCCACATCAAGTGTTTTCTTCAAATCTACTTTATAGAAATCAATGTGTATTAACTTATCACTTACAGGATCAAGCTGAATATCTTTAACAATTACCTTTACAGGATCCTTGTCGTCAATCATAACCTCAACCAGACTTGATGTTCCAGCTTCTTCGAAAACCTTGTCCATGGCTCTGGCTTCAATCCAAATACTCATAGTATCTTGTTCAAAACCGTACAAAACTGCTGGTAATTTGTTAGTTCGACGAGCTTCCTTCATGTCGGCCTTATTACCAAGCTCTCTTAATTCTGCTTTAATACTTAATTTACTCATATTATCTAATCATTATTTAATAAATGTGGTGTAGAAATGTGATACCATTAAATCAAATTACTGGGGTTTAGTCAAGGGTTTTAACTAAATAGTTTATCTTTTCTCTTAATAATAATGCTCTGAATAATTCCAATCACTAGAAAACTGGTCAACAAAGAACTGCCACCATAGCTAATAAATGGCAAGGTAATCCCTGTTACTGGAGCAAATCCAATGGCCATAGCTATATTGATTACCACTTGCAGACTCAAATATATCACAAAACCAATGACCAACCAGGCACCAAAGGCATCACCCAATTTCTTGGCCATTAATAATAATCTCGAAAACAATATCAAATAAAGGGCTAATAATAGCCAACAACCCCAAAGACCCAAACTCTCAGCAATAACGGAAAATATAAAATCAGAGTATTGCTCTGGTAAGAAATTCAATTGACTCTGCGGTCCAAGACCCAAGCCTCTCCCCAAAACCTGTCCCGAACCAACAGCAATGATGGACTGCTGAACATTATAGCCTTGCCCTAATAAATCCTTTTCTGGTTGTATAAAAGAAATCAATCGAGCCTGCTGATAATCCTGTAAGACAAAGGTCCACAAAACAGCGGCCAAAACTAACACCCCAATCAATACAATGAAAAACTGCTTACGACTTATTCGTGTAAAGAAAAGAAATATCAGCCATGTCATAAATATAATAATTGCTGAACCAAAGTCTGGCTGTTTTGCAACAAGAGCTGTAAATATTAAAACAATGCTTCCGGTAATCAATACATGTTTCCAATTGTCTATACTATTATCCTTTTCAGAAAAATATTTTGCCAAAAAAACAACAATTGCAATTTTGGCTAATTCCGACGGTTGAAAAGTTTGACCGCCAAACTCCAACCAACCAGTCATTCCACGAATTGGCTCTGCAAAAAATAATACAGCCAATAGTAGAACAAAAGTAACCAATAAAATAATTTTGTAATAATTCTTTAACCAATGATAATCAAAGAATGATAATAGAAAAACCAAAGCAAAACCAACAACTGTAAACAAAAACTGGCGCAAGAATAAATCTGCTCCAGCAAAAGATTGTTGCATATTCAAACTATACAATGCTGAGATTGAAAACAATACCAAAAACAAAATATTCAATAACAATAACCAATCAAGTTTCTTTAACCATACAAATATATTTGTCCACATCAATCTTTGATTACGGCTGAGTCAAAAATGTTTACCTCGGGAATCACGACAACATCGGTCACCCTAGAAATACTGTGCAACCAATTCAATGACAACTCTTGCATTTCCCAGCTATCAATTGACTTTGTCTGTAAATAATTATAGCCGATCTCATTTTTTCCTGACATTGCTATCACCTGCCATCCAACATCCCAAAAACTATCCAATGAATTATTCTTTGCTTGCCACTCTACATAACCGCCAACTGCATTTCGATCATCCAATTCTCTACCAGAATAGAATGCTATATTTGTGACTTCGATATCAAAGTCGGGCAACGGATCGTCATTTTGAATACGCGTCCAATCAATTTCTAATATTCGAAGGCTGGCTGATTTTCCAATCGATACAACACCAAAATCAAATAAATATTTCTCACTACCGGGCAACAAGAAGCTTTCTCGGACTTCCGTTGTGTCACCGCCAGCTAATAAAAACTGATAAGTTAAATGTTTCACACCCCAATCAGAATTTTTGTTTGTAATTTTGACACCCAGATCATATTTATTTTCCGCTACCGGCAACATTGTCACAACGCCAGCTTGAATAGTAATTGGTTGATGGGTTTGATGATACTCTTGCCAATCAATATACAATGGCGCCTCCTGGGTCAACTCAATAAACTCTTGATAATTGTTGATATAGCTAATCAATCCCCAAATAGAGATAGTCAACATAATAATATCAAATAAAACAAAAACAACAAGTCCAACTTTCTTTAACTTTTTTTTGTGTAAAATAAACCAATAGGCATATTTTAGCTGCTTGTCACTGAGACTTTGGAATTGGCTATTTTGATCGTCCATATAACTATATTTTACCCTGATTGAGTGCTTTTGTCTATAACTTTTCGTAATCCAAATTGTGTGTTATAATAAAAAAAAATTAATATAAAAAATATGCTAGAAACATCAAGGGATTTATTAAATATTGTAATAGCATTTTGCGTTCTCTGGTTGACTGTATTTGTTTGCTGGTTCATCTACTATATGATCAACATCATCAGACGTGCAGCTGACACAATGGAACAGGTTTCCAAAATGACAGCCAATATAAATACTTTTTTTACAGAGGCAAAACAAAAAATGCAACAAGCCACATCTTACATCCCAATGATTTTTGAGGGTGTCAAAGGCGTTGCTGATTATGTCAACAAAAAAGGCAAAACAAAAACTGCAAAACAGTCTACCGGGAAAACAAAAAAGACAAAATAACAGTTGCCTTAAAAATAAAAAATTGGGTTTTGCCCAATTTTTTATTCACATCCTTATTAATTAATATTCACCATTTTGTCATTTGTTCACCTCCATGTTCATACTCACTATTCTCTACTTGATGGTCTTGGCAAGATCGATGATTTTGTGAACAAATGTAAAGAGCTTAATATGCCAGCAATGGCGCTGACTGACCACGGTACTATGTACGGTGCTGTTGAATTTTATCAAAAAATGACCAAAGCTGGATTAAAACCAATTATCGGCGTTGAAGCATACTTTGCGCCAAATGGCCACACAAACAAAAGACCAAAAATAGATGAAAAACCAAATCATATAATACTTTTAGCAAAAAACAACCAGGGTTATCGAAATCTAATGAAATTAACGGCCATTGCTCACCTTGATGGCTACTACTACAAACCTCGAATTGATTGGGAATTATTGGAAAAATATCACGAGGGTATTATTGTTTTGACTGCTTGTTTACAAGGACAAATTCCTCGCCAAATCCTAAGTGACAACATGGACGAGGCTAGAAAACTGATAATAAAGTTTAAAAAGCTACTGGGCCCTGACAATTTTTATCTAGAATTACAACACCACCCAAGCATACCTGACTGCCAAATAGTCAATGACAAACTTATTGAACTAGGCAAAGAGCTTGACATACCTCTAGTTGCTACTAATGATGTTCACTATATTGAGGAGACTGACAATATTCCTCACGATATTTTGATTTGCTTACAAACAAAAAGAAAACAGTCGGATGAAAATAGAATGTCCTATATGGGTGAGGATTTTTCATTTAAAACAGAGGAAATCATGAGCAAAACTTTTAGTCATGTACCCGAGGCTATTTCCAATACAGGAAAAATAGCCGACATGTGCAATGTTAAATTAGATTTTGACACTATTCACTTGCCTCATTATGCATTACCAGAGGGTGTAACGGCCAACAATTATTTGAAAGAATTATGTGAAAAGGGTTTGCCAAAACGGTATGGAGAAAATATCACACCAGAGATCAGAGAACGTCTAGAATATGAATTGAATATTATTACCAAAACAGGATATGCGTCTTATTTCTTAATTGTGCAAGATTTCATTGCCTGGGCTAGAGATAATGGCATCATAGTCGGCCCTGGTCGTGGCAGCGCTGCTGGTAGTATAGTCTCCTACCTGACAGGTATCACAAATATTGACCCAATCCATTATGAATTACTATTCGAGAGATTTCTAAATCCGGAAAGAATTTCTATGCCTGATATTGATATTGATTTCTCTGATGCGCGCCGCAATGAAGTTATTCAATATGCTGCCAACAAATACGGTCAGGACCATGTATCACAAATCATCACCTTTGGTACTATGGCGGCGCGCGTCTCTATCCGAGATGCCGGTCGTGTGATGGGTTATAGCTATGGCTATTGTGATCGTGTCGCCAAACTAATCCCCATGTTCACTACCCTTGAAAAAGCTCTACAAACAGTTTCTGAGCTTGGCGCAATGTACAAAAATGACCTCGAGGCCAAAAAACTCATTGATATGGCAAAGCGCCTTGAAGGTGTAGCTCGTCACCACTCTACTCATGCTTGTGGAGTTTTGATAACAAAAAATGAATTAACTGACTATGTGCCTTTGACAAGAGCAAGCTCAGCAGATCAAACTATCATCTCTCAATACTCTCTTCATCCTGTTGAAGATTTGGGATTATTAAAAATGGACTTTCTGGGTTTAAAAAATCTAACTATTCTTGAAACCACTGTTGAAATTATTGAAAAAACTGTCGGTGACAAAATTGATATTGATCACATACCACTAGATGACAAAAAAACATATCGCGTCTTCAAACAAGGTGTTACAACAGGTGTTTTCCAATTTGAATCTGCTGGCATGCGTAGATATTTAAAACAACTCAAACCATCCGAATTTGAAGATATTATTGCTATGGTCGCTCTCTATCGACCAGGGCCAATGGAGTTGATTCCTGACTATATTTCTTCTAAGAACGGCCGTAAGACCGTCACATATCTACACCCCAAACTAAAACCAATTTTAGAAAAAACTCACGGTATTATCATCTACCAAGAACAAATCATGCAAATTGCCCGTAATCTTGCCGGCTTCACTTACGGCGAAGCAGATGTATTGCGAAAAGCTATTGGTAAGAAGATCAAAGAATTGATGGACAAACAAGAAATCAAATTGATTGATGGCATGGTCAAGAATGGATTGGACAAAAGAATTGCTCGACAAATATGGGAATACATACTGCCCTTTGCTAGCTATGGTTTCAATCGCTCACATGCGGCCTGTTATGCTATGATTGCTTATCAGACCGCCTATTTGAAAGCAAACTATCCTGCTCAGTTCATGGCCGCTCTTTTAACTGCGGATTTAAATGATAGTGATAAGGTGGCTCGTGAAGTTGCTGAGTGCGAAAATATGAATATTAATGTATTGCCTCCAAATATTAATGAAAGTTATAGAATCTTTACTGTGGTGATGGATGATGATTTTGAAAAACATCCACGTATACGTTTTGGACTTGAAGCTGTAAAAAATGTTGGACATAATATCTGTACAGCCATTATTCATGAAAGGAAAAAAAATGGACCGTATCAGACCTTTGAGGAATTCTTATTAAGAATAAAAAATAAAGACCTTAATAAAAAATCTATCGACAGTCTGATCAAAGCTGGCGCCTTTGATGAATTCAATGACCGTCAAATATTTCTTTATAATCTAGAAAAAATTCTATCCTTTGTAAAAAGAAATAACTCTCAAGATCAACAAAACAATCTTTTCAGCGACACACCCCTAATGTCAGCGCCAAAGCTAATGCTCGCAGATACGGAGCCGGCAACTGAAAATCAAAAACTTGCCTGGGAAAAAGAATTTTTGGGAATCTATATATCGAGTCACCCAATTGCAAACTACTTACCATACCTAAGTGATGATTTTGTGACCTGCCAAGATATTCACCAAATGAAAAATAGAGATGAAATAAAGACTGCCGTTGTAATAACGAGAATAAAAAGAATCATTACCACTAATGGCAAACCTATGCTCTTTGCTAATATCGAAGATCATACGGGGAGCACAGAGGCAATCGTCTTCACTGATGCTTTAGAGAAAAATCCAGGTCTTTGGGAAGAGGACAAAATCATCAAACTAAAAGGCAAGATATCAAACAAAGATGGCATCAACAAAATCATAGCTGACAAGGCTGAATTGCTTACTACCAATGGCCCTGAGAAAACAGACTTACATTACAAATCGTTTACCTTGACCTTGCCACAGCAACTAAGAAAAAGCCAAATCGATACTCTCAAAAAATTATTAATAAATAATGCTGGTCTGGTACCAGTAATCATTCAAATAGCAGGGCAAACAACCAATAAAGTGAGCGCCTTCAAAATCAACCCCAATTCAGACCTTCTGAAGGAATTAGAAAATATTGTTGGGGCAAACAATATCACCCTAGACAAAAGATGATAAATATTCTATATTGCTAAGTAGTTCAACTACTATATTATTAATACTATTTTAAATTATATGTCTGCTAAAACAATAACTAAAAAAACTACAAAGAACGCTAATGCTGAAGATAAGTCTAATGTAAGAATTTCAAATATTGGCTATGAAAAACCTAACACAACCAAAAAACCTGTTGTTATTAAGAGGGTTACTCAAGAAATTACTAGAAATCCAAATCATGTACCTCGTAATCACAAAAAATTCATTTGGCTTTTTGCTTTGATTATTATTGTGCTTGCTGTGGTGATCACTCACTTTTCATTTGCCAAAGCAACTATCTATATTGACCCAGAATATACTGAGCATGACATATCTTTTTCAGCACAAATAGTAAGTAGTGAACACCCAGACATTAATGATCAAAATGATCTATTGGTAGGTAGAAAATTAAGCACCGCTATATCCAAATCAGGAAATTTTGAAACTACAGCCACCTCTTTCCAAAGTAGCAAAGCAATGGGAGAAGTGACACTCATAAACAACTATACGAAAGATCAGACACTGGTCGCCACTACTAGACTTTTAACAGCAAATAATAAACTATTTCGCCTACTAGACGACGTCACTGTGCCAGCTGGTGGAACATTGACTACTGTAGCTCAAGCAGATGAAGATGGTGATGACTTTTTGATAGAAGCAACTAGCTTTATCATCCCTGGTTTATGGGAAGGTCTTCGAGACAAAATTTATGCTGAGAGTACTACGGCAATGTCATATCAAGCACAAAATCAACACGCTCTTACGGAAAGTAATATTAATGAAGCTTATGAGAACCTAAGGGCACAAATCATCACAGAAGCAATGAATGAATTCTCCCAAAACAAACTCGCCAATGAATTTATCAATCCTGAAGCATTTATTATTGAAGAGATTAGAAAAATTTTGTCAAACGACCTAAATGATAAAGTCGATAATTTTGAGATGGAGCTTGAGCTAGCTATTACCACTATGACTTATGACGAGCAAAAATTGCTCAGCAAGATTGAGAATGACATCACTGTTTTATCAGAACAAAATCAAGGATTACTAAAATTCTCCGACAAAGATATCTCGATCACTATCAAAGAAGATACTGATGAAGAAAATAATATCATCGGCATTGTTCAGGGTAAATACAAAATACAGATAGCAAACCCAAATATTGATCTAGAACAAATAAAGAACAAAGATAAGGAAACAGCAGCTGAATATTTCAATAATCTTAGTGGCGTCAACAGTGCTACTATTCAGCTCTGGCCATTTTGGCTAAAGAACATTCCTGCACTTGACAATCATATTGAAATTAACTTACAATAATATATGAGTTAGGGCGATTGTCTGGTTTACCAAACCAGAATTAGTAATATTATAAACATTTGTTTATCTAAGCCAACTTCAAAGAAGCGCTTCTTATTTTAAGAAGAACAAGGGTGGAACCGCGGAAGCTTACCTTTCGTCCCTTAATGGCTAATTTTAGCTATTAAAGGACGGAAGGTTTTTTTATTAATTATTATTTAATAATATGAGCAAACAAGAAAAAATTGATCTACTGCGTCATTCAGCAGCTCACTTGATGGCCGCCAGCATTCAAAAACTTTATCCCAAGGCAAAGTTTGGTATTGGCCCTATAATTGATAATGGCTTCTACTATGATATAGAAATTGACGATATTTCTCTAACAGATACTGATTTACCAAAGATAGAAAAACAAATGAAACGTATGATCAGAGATAATATTGAGTTCTCCAAAGAAGCAATGTCTATTGATGATGCAATCAAGCTTTTTGAGAAAGAAGATCAAACCTATAAGGTAGAATTATTAAAGGATCTAAAAGCCAAGGGCACTACCAAGATGGATGATAGTGAAGCTGAAGTAATGCCAGATGGTGACTCTGATATTACTATTTACCGTACAGGTGATTTTGTCGATCTTTGTCGTGGCCCTCATATTGACTCAAGCAAAGAATTAAAAATTTCTTTTAAACTAGATCGTCTTGCCGGAGCTTACTGGCGTGGTAGCGAAAAAAATCCGATGTTAACTCGGATCTATGCTGTTGCCTTTGCCAGTCAAAAAGAATTGGATGACTATCTAGAACTGATGGAAGAAGCCAAAAAAAGAGATCATCGCAAACTTGGTAAAGAAATGGATATTTTTCACTTTGATGATTTGGTTGGTAAGGGTTTGCCACTGTGGCTACCAAAGGGTACTATTCTCCGTGACCAGGTTGAAAAATTGGCCAAAGAATATGAAGACGCTGATGGTTATCAAAGAGTAGTCACTCCCCATCTAGCAAAAAAAGAACTCTATTTACAATCCGGACATTTACCCTATTATCAAAATGACATGTACCCAGCCATGAAAATGGATGATGGAACTTATTATTTGAAAGCAATGAATTGTCCTCACCATCACCTGATCTTCAAAGCTAGACCACGTAGTTATCGTGATATGCCACTAAGATTTGCTGAATACGGCGTTCAGTATCGAAATGAATTGTCTGGTACTTTAGCTGGACTACTTAGAGTACGAATGCTATCCATGAATGATGCTCATATTTATTGCACTAAAGACCAGGTCAAAGATGAATTTAAAAAAGTAATTGATCTAACCTTAAAATATTTTTCGATCTTTGGTCTAAAAGATTATTGGTTTAGACTTTCTAAGTGGGATCCAGAACATACAGAAAAATACATCAATGAACCTGCTAATTGGGATTACACTCAAAAAGTGATCAAAGAAGTACTCGATAAAGCAAAGGTAAAATATACAGAAGTTGATGATGAAGCTGCTTTTTATGGTCCAAAAGTTGATATTCAATTCAAATCCATTATTGGCCGGGAAGAATCAATGTCTACTATTCAATTGGACTTTGCAGCTAAGAAAAGATTTGACCTGACTTATATTGACAATCAAGGACAAGCTAATAATGAAATCTTTGTCATTCATCGTGCTCCTCTTTCCACTCATGAGAGATTTATGGCTTTCTTAATCGAACACTATGCTGGCGCTTTTCCAGTCTGGCTGGCGCCAACTCAAATATCAATTTTACCGGTTGGTGAAAGTCATCATGCTTATTGTCATAAACTGGCTGCTAAGTTCAAAACTACTAACATGCGAGTTGAGGTTGATGATGCCAATGAAACAATCGGTAATAAAGTTCGCAAAGCTGTTGGTTTAAAAGTCCCATATATCCTAGTAATTAGTGATAAGGAGGTAGAATCCGACAAACTTCATGTCCGTCTGCGTAGCACTGACAAACTCCTAGAAATTGTTGAAGAAAAGTTTATTAACCGTGTCAAAGAAGAAATTACAGAGAGAAAAGATCAGTAGAATATAAAAACAGTTAAATAAAAGAAGCCCGGTCTCTATATAGAGACCGGGCTTCTAACTATATATTATAATTTTATTACATCGTGATGTGTGCTTTCTCTTTGCCCACCAGGAGTGATACGTACAAATTGTGCTTTTTGCTGCAATTCTTTGATTGTTCTAGCACCACTATAACTCATTCCTGAACGAAAACCACCAACCAACTGTTTAATCACCTCAGTCACTGGTCCGCGCAAAGAAATTAATGATTCTACTCCTTCAGGCACCACATTGTCCAGTGAATTATCTTCCCAATTCCCTTTTTCTGATTCTTTACGACCAGAAGTCGCACCAAAAGAAGCCATCCCTCGATAAATCTTATATTGCTGACCATCTTTATAAACTACAATCCCTGGTGTCTCTTCTGTACCAGCAAACAAATTGCCACTTAGAATAGAATCGGCGCCAGCAGCAATAGCCTTGGTAATATCTCCAGAATTCTTCAATCCACCATCAGCTATTACTGGTATATTATATTTCTTGGCTGCCCGTGCACAATTCATTATAGCTGTTAGCTGCGGCACTCCAGAACCCGTGACTATCCTTGTAGTACAAGTAGAGCCTGGACCAACACCAACCTTCACCGCATCAACGCCAGCCTCAACTAAATCTCTAACAGCTTTGGCGCTAGCAACATTACCACCAATGATATCAATCTCTGGAAAACTAGACTTCACTTCTTGAACAGTCTGGATAGCACTAATAGAATGCCCATGAGCAATATCCACTACCAAAAAATCAACACCTGCCTTGATCAAGGCAGCTGATCTCTCCAAGACATCATCTTTGACGCCAATAGCTGCACCTACGATTAGCTTTCCAGCAGCATCCTTCACAGCTAATGGATATTTGTCTCGTTTCTCAATATCTGTTGTAGTAATCAAACCATCAAGTCTTCCAGCTTCATCAATCAGAGGAAGCTTCTCAATCTTATTCATTGCCAAAAGAGTTTGTGCTTCTTTTAAACTAATCCCCTTCTTGGCTGTAATCAGATTTTTCAAAGGCGTCATAACATCTTCAACATATTTTTGTTCACCATTAACAAACAAAGTGTCACGACGAGTGATAATACCCTGCAAATAATCATCTTCATCAACGACTAAAAAACCAGACACACTATATTGTGCTCTGAGATGATTTAATTCTTTGATCGTTGTCCTAGGATTGATTGTATATGGTCTCTCAATAATAATACTTTCTGATCTTTTTACTTTCTTCACTTCATTAACCTGCTTAGCTATTGGCAAAAATCTGTGAATCACACCTGCTCCACCCATTCTTGCTACAGCAATAGACATTCGATTCTCTGTAACAGTATCCATATTAGCACTAAGGATTGGAATATTTAGTCTTATTTTATTAGTCAGCCGCGTGCTCGTATCAACATCTTGACGAGAAACAATATCTGAATAGTGAGGTACTAGAAGTACATCATCATAGCTCAGAGCTGTATATATTTTATCCATTATTAGCTAAATTTTAATAATAAGCACAGGTATTAATATACACCTTTATGAAGTCTATTTCAATCTTGATTAAAAGGTCTTTTTCTGTTATTCTACCCACATTATGCCGAATAAACTGAAATATTATCAATATATTCTGGGCTGCCAGATGAATAAGAGCGACAGCGAACGTATTGCTGGTGTTTTAAATTCTCTGAATTATCAACAGGTTGAAAATGATGATCAAGCAGACTTAGCTATTGTTGTTGCTTGTTCTGTCAGACAATCAGCTATTGATAGAATATATGGCAAACTCAGAAAGTGGAATAACATAAAAAAACAAAGACCCTTTGTCACAGCTATCACGGGTTGCCTTTTACCAGAAGATAAGAAAAAAATGTTGAAACTATTTGATATCAGTTTTGATATTACAGAACTTGCAGAGCTACCAAGGCTCTTGGCAAAAAACAAAGATAGGCTGTCAGACATCAATGAATACTTTGATATTCATCCTACGCCTGAATCAAATTTTCAAATCTATATTCCGATAATGACTGGTTGTAATAATTTTTGTACTTATTGTGCTGTCCCCTATGTCCGTGGTAGAGAAAAATCAAGAACTAGTGATGCTATTATCACTGAAGTAAAAAAATATATAGACCTGGGGTACAAAGAAATCACTTTGCTTGGCCAAAATGTAAATAGCTATGGGCTTGATCTAGAAAATGAAATGTCTTTTCCAGAGCTCTTAATTGAAATCAATAACCTACCGGGAGATTGGTGGTTGCGGTTTGTGACTTCACATCCAAAAGATATGTCCAATGAACTAATTGATACCTTGACCACTGGCAAACACTTATGCGAATATATTCACCTACCTATTCAAGCTGGCGACAATGATACTCTCGCCGCAATGAATCGTAAATATACAGTTGAGCACTATAGTGAACTAGTACGAAAAATCAGAGAAAAAATACCAAACACTTCTCTGTCCACTGACACAATTGTTGGTTTTCCTAGTGAAACCAGCAAACAATTCAAAAATACTGTTAAAGCCTTCAAACGCCTAAAATTTGACATGGCCTATATTTCAAAATTTTCTCCCCGTGCTGGTACTGTAGCCGCGAGTCTAGCTGATAATATTTCTCCCCATGAAAAAAAGCGACGTGAAAAGAAACTGACAAAAGTGTTAGACAAATATGCCTTAAAATTTAATAAACAATACATCGGCCAAACATTAAGAGTCTTAATAGACAAAAGCCTCAAAAAAGATAATCACTTTGAACTCAGTGGTAAAACAAGATCATTCAAGACCACTAGATGTAATGGTAACAAAGATTTGAAAGGACAATTTGTTGAGATAAAAATAGCCAAAGCAACTGCTTATGGCTTGGAAGGTGTGATTAATGAATAATAAACCAAAGTTAATTATAATATTGGGACAAACAGCTAGTGGCAAGACTGGACTAGCTATTAAATTATGTCAAAAATACAATGGTGAAATAATATCTGCTGACTCTCGTCAAATCTATCAAGAAATGACTATCGGCACAGCCAAACCAAATATTGAAGAACTAAAAGCTGCAAAACATCATTTAGTGGATTTCATCCAGCCAAATTACAATTTTACTTTAGCTGAATTTATCAAACTAGCTAATCAAAAGATTATTGATTTACATGAAACAAACAAACTCCCAATCTTGGCTGGTGGTACTGGCCTTTATCTTTCAGCCATTGTTGATAATTATGATTTACCAAAAGGAAAAATTGATTTAGGTCTTCGTAAAAGATTAGAAAAAAAATCTAATGCAGAGCTTGTGGAAATGCTGACAGAGTTAGACCCTCAAAGTGCAACTACTATTGATCCAAATAATACCAGACGTTTAATCCGTGCTTTAGAATATGTAATTATTAACCAGAAGTCCTTTATTGCTAACCAAGCTGTCAAACAATCCCCTTATGACATTCTACAACTAGGAATCAAGATAGATAAAGATATTCTTCTAAAAAGAATCAATAAAAGAGTTGATCTAATGATTGAACAAGGGTTAGTCACAGAAGTCAAAGATCTAATAGCCAAATATGACAAGAATTTACCTTCCTTGAGAACTATTGGCTACCAAGAAATTATCGACCATCTTGAGGGTAAAACAGGCCTAGAAGAAACAATTGAGCTGATTAAGGTCCACACCAGACAATATGCCAAAAGACAAATGACTTGGTTCAAAAGAGACAAAAATATCCAATGGGTTGAAAATTTTTCAGAAGCAAATAAACTTATTCAAAAATGGCTTAAATAATACAACCTTTGTTTGATGGGAAACTGACAGCTTTGGTAATATCGTCAAAACCGCCGATCCACTGCATTATCCGAGACAAACCAAATCCACAACCAGCATGGGGTATAGTCCCATGTTTTTTTAAATGTTCGATATACCACTCAAAGTCCTGCAAGTCCCCTCCTTTTTCTACCAATCTCTGATACATCTTCGAATTCTCCAATCTAGCAATCAGTACTTCTAGACTATCCACGCGAGCAGCAGCGCCTACTGCTTCACCACCAAATGGCAAAATCAAGTCTGAACTTAATACCCTGCCAGGAGTTTTCTTGTCTGGTAACATATTAAAAAACTTTTCAACTTCAATCTCTTTACCGTGATCCCACATCGGATCTGGATAATGTGTAATAAAGAGAGGCTGTTCATTATTATTAGCCAAAAGAATCTTTTCACGTTTACTTGAAATATCATCACCCCATTCTATTTTCTCTCCTAGCTCTTTAAGCTTGGTAATGGCTTGATCATAAGTAAGCTTTGTTAATACTGGTGGACATTTCAATAAACGCTCTGTTGTCGCTTTATCTAAACCAAACTCTGCTATGGCCTCTTGGGAATTGCCAACCATTTGTGCTAAATGATAAATCATACTTTCAATATGGCTTAGCAAGTCATTAAAGTCACCAGCAAACTCTATTTCCAACATCATAAATTCTGTCAGATGCCGATCATCTATTTTTGGCTCAGCCCGAAATGATGGACCCAAGCAATAAACCTTGTTTAGCTCTGCTACATAAGCTTCTAAATAAAGCTGACCTGTCTGTGATAAATAAGCTGACCGGCCAAACCATTTATCATCGTCTTCTACTTGGACATCAAATAATGTATTCACATTCTCACAAGCCCCTGATGCTCTGACCACCTTTGGTGGAAACAAAGGCACAAAACCTTGATTGTGAAAAGACATTTCGGCCTGCTTGATTACAAAACCCTCAAACTTTGCCAATTGCGATTTTGTCATTTAAGTTTCTCCTTTCACTAGATAAAAAATTACTCCCTATTGGGAGTAATTGATTAAATAATTTTTACTATTTTTTAAAAAAAACAGCCATTGCAGCGGCCGCCCTTGCTTTTGAATATGTTTGTTTTTTTGCATCTCTAGTAGTATAGACTGTTTAGCAAAACTAATCAAGACTAACAACAAAATATTTAATTTATCATTCAAACTTGACAATATTTTAAAGACAAACTAAACTCCGAATAGAGGTCGCTATCTAATCAGCAACCTTTTTATTATGTCTAGAAAAATACAGTTTAAAACAGGTGAATACTATCATATTTATAATAGGGGGGTAGATAAAAGAGACATTTTTATGAATAAAAATGACTATTATCGCTTTTTAAGAATTTTAAGGGTTTTTAACCAAGTCAAACCAGTCGAAAGTCTGCATTTATTCGACAAAAGACAGAGGATAAGAGAAGAGGCTAAGCCTCTATATAGAGGCTTAGCCTCTGATTCTAACCAATCTCCTCTAGTAGATATAGTATGTTATAACCTTCTTCCTAATCACTATCATTTTATCCTCAAACAAAGGGTAAATAATGGTATATCTAAGTTTATGCATAGACTTGGTACTGGCCATTCTTACCATTTTAACTATAAATATAGTAGATCAGGCTCTCTTTTCCAAGGAACCTATAAAGCCTCTCATATATCTAGAAATGAATATCTTCTTTATCTATCTGCTTATATCAATGCTAATACTCAAATACACGGTATTAGGAAAGCTAATCAGTGGCCTTGGAGTAGTTATAGTGAATATCTAGGTAAGTTTAAATATGATCTGATTAAACCAAGGATTATTACTGATCAGTTCAAAAGTAGGAGTGATTATGCTGATTTTGTTAGACAAGTGACTGACAAATCATCAGGGATTAAGATGATTAAGAAATATATTATTGAGAAATAAAAAACCCCATCAAGTTCAACTCAATGGGGTTTTATTTTTTTATCGGTCTTTGCCAGATATCCTTGGCTACTTCTTCTGGTGGTCTTTCACCATCAATGATCACTACATTTGGCCAATCTTGAATAACGATCTCATAAGCTTCTTTGATCTTTTGTAGCTTTTCTTCTTTTTCAAAATACTCAGCCTTCTCATTTTCTAGCTGCAATCGACGCATAGCTTCTTGAGCCGATATTTTGATATAAAAAGTCAAATCAGGAATTGGAAATCCATTATTCGCTTTTTTTAATAATTCATAATCAACACCAAAAGCCACACCATAAGCCAAAGTAGAAAAGAAATAACGATCTTCCACGAGAATAGTCTGCGCAATGGCAGGTTCAATAAAATCGCGAACATGATGCGCGCGATCCTCAGAATATAATAATTGTAGCTCCTCTGCTGTGGGAGCTTGCTCCTTTTTCTCTAATATTCGCCAAATCCTACGGCCAGCCTCACTATCCCTAGTTGGTTCAGAACTATCAATAAAATCATAACTCAAATCTGTTAGTTTTTGCTTTAATAACTCGATTTGTGTTCCTTTGCCAGATTTATCAATCCCTTCAAAGTTTATAAAAATTCCATCTCTCATAACAACTATTTTAACTTTTGTCTAAATATTTCCTCCAAATCCTTTGGGTTAGCTTTGCCTTTGCTCGCTTTCATCCCCAGTCCAATGAAAAATTGGATCAAAGGATCTTTGCCAGCTTTGAACTCCTCAACCTGATCAGGATTGCTTTCTATTATCAAATCTATAAATTTATTGAGATCTTCCCCTGCCTCCATCTGACCCAAATCTTTATCATCCATAATATGAGTTGGGTCACTACCAGATCTGAACATTTCTGCCAAAATTGTCTGCGCCGCACTACTATTCACTTTACTAAGATAAACCAAGGTGATAAACTCAGCCATATTCTCTGCACTAATTTTAATATCGTGTAAATCAACTTTATTCTCTTTCATTAATTTGAATAGCTCTGTTGTGATCCAATTATTTGCTAATTTCACAACTCTCTTTTTATTATGCTCCCAAATATCTTCACCATCTCCCTCTATTTCAGTTTCTAGCCAAGTACGCAATTCACTCACAACTCTTTCAAAATAGTCAGCCAATTCCTTACTCTCAATCAAGATCTCAATATCTTGTTTGTTCAATCCATACTCACTGGCAAAGCGATGTTTTTTGTCATATGGTAACTCAACTAAGCCTTTTTTAATAGTATTGACCATACCAGTGGTGATTTCATAGTTTGGTAAATCAGGTTCTGGAAAATAGCGATAATCATTGGCTTGTTCCTTTGATCTCTGATCATAAGTTTCTCCTTTGTTAGCATCCCAACCACGCGTTGTCTGCTCAGCTGGCGGCTCGCCAGACAACCACAGCTGTTGCTGTCTAGTAATTTCATATTCAAGAGCCTTAGCGACAAAACGAAAAGAATTAATATTTTTGACTTCAGTCTTGGGGCTTAACTTTTTTTCACCTTTTGGTCGAAGTGAAATATTTGCATCACAACGCAAATGTCCCTTCTCCATATCAGCGTCTGAAATGCCAAGATACCGAGCGATCAGTCTTATCTGTTGCATATATGCCTTAGCCTCCTCAGGAGTGCGAATTTCAGGCTTAGAGACTATCTCAGCAAGTGGAGTACCACATCTATTATAATCCACCAAGGTTTTGTCATTGCTATGAACATTCTTGGCGGCGTCTTCTTCCAAGTGCAATCTCTCAATACCAATTTTGCGCTCACCCTTGATGGTGTCTACAATAATATAACCATTCTCGCCAACAGGCTGATCAAACTGTGAAATCTGATATCCTTTCGACAAGTCCGGATAAAAATAATTCTTACGATCAAACTTGATATATTTGTTAATCTTCATATTGAGGGCCAGTGACATCAAGATTGACCAGTCAAGAGCTTGCTTATTCAAAACTGGCAATGTACCAGGATGTCCCATACAAACAGGACAAACCGTGGTGTTTGACACCATCTCTTCTCCATCATTTGAGCAACCACAAAACATCTTCGACTTAGTCTTCAGCTAGACATGAACTTCCAATCCAATTATGATATCAAATTCCATATTTATATTTTATGCCAATTTTTTTTAATCAATTTTTCCCAGTGCTTACTATAATAATTCATCATTGCATTAAGATCTTTTTTTGGATAAATCCTAATATTCAATTCATCTAAAAGTTTTTCCATTCTCAATTGCAATTCTGTCTGGGCTTTTTTGCACAATCTACCATCAACAAGCTTTTCCATCTCCATACTCAGTCCCTGACCTTTAACATTATCTAGGGCAACGATGACTCCTTGCCAACGATAAATCTTTCGTTTCTTATACCATTTCATTTTGATAGCAAATTTCAGAGCCAATAACATCTCTTGAATGGCATCAAAGTCATTAAGCTCCATCAAAACTTCCATTTCAGCTCTAATATCATGAGTTACATCCTTATCCTTGTAGGTTAGTTTAACCTCGTCATTATTGCGGCGTAGCAATAAGTCACCCCCTTTTACACGGAAACAGATTGTTTCTTCTTGCTTCTGATCAATCAATCTAGCGTGCTTTTTTAGGTAATTATCTAATTTACGATAACCCTGTGGTTTTAGGATATTTCTGACTTCAACTTCATATAGCATAGTGATATTTTATCATAACTGAGGGGATAAAAAAAGCCCGCTTTTCCAAGAGAACAATTTTCCTTTTATCCCCTATTATACGATAGTAAGAAGTGATAGTAATGAAAGCGCAGCGTCCCCTAAGTAAGACAAAACTTATCTTACAGAAGTTGCTTCAATTACTAAAAAAGTTGGAATTTCTTGCTTGTGTTTTAATAGGCTTGGTTCTTTTATAATTTCTCTTCCACTATGTCTTATCGTGATTTCATGAAATCCTGTTACTACAAAATTATTTTTGAACAATATTTTCATATAAAATTCAATAGGTCTATGATAATGTCTTATACCTTGATAACTTGGATGATCTAATTCCAAAATTGACATATATTTTTCTACTTTCTTAAAATATCTACTATCTTCTTTAACGCGTTTTGAAAGATGAAAGGCAGGATGTGGAATTGAAAAAATTAATTTATGCTTAGCCTTGATCAATCTTGAACATTCTTCAATGGTTTTTGCAATTTCTTTAATATCATGAAAGGCAATATTAGATACTATAAAATCAAATGAATTGTCTTTTAAAAAATTCATATTACTAGAAGAACCAACGAAAAAAGTAAGGTTTTTCTTTGTATTGCTATCATTTGCAATAGAAATTAATTTTTTTGAATAATCTACACCAGTAACGATAGCTTCTTTATCTGCTAATATTCTAGAAAAATATCCATTACCGCAAGCAAGATCTAATACTTTTTTATTCTTAACATTGCCAAGAAACTTCAAAACTGCTGGATTAAGATAGGTTTTGTGGTAAGTATCACCTGAATCACAAACTAACTTATCATATTCTTCTGCAAAATTATCCCATGAATTATTTTTTGACATAAAACTTAGATAGATAAATCTATTAATAAAATTTGTCGTATTTCATATAATATAATGATATTTTAGGCATCCAAACAGTGTCGACAACGAGCATCATATTTATCTTTGCCGCCTGTTTCCAAACGTTCTGCTTTAGCAGCCACCGCAATAGTAAAACTGGCTAAATCGCCACACCTTGTACAAATAGCGTGCTTCTTATCAACAAATTCAGCAATACCGACCAAATCTCTTATGACTTCAAAAGGCTTACCATCGGAATCCATATCCAGACCAGCAATGTGTACTCTCTTGCCTTGACCAGCTAGGTTCTGACAAACATTTACCAGTTGATCATCAAAAAATTGACCTTCATCAATGAAAATATATTGATAATCACCACTATCGACGATTCTTTGAATATCCTCTGCTCGCTTAACAATCACTGCTGCTTTACTATTTTGATCATGAGTGACAACCTCAGTCTCTGAATAACGATTGTCTTTAGCTGGCTTAAACAGAATGGTTTTCTTAATAGCAAAACCAGCTCTCCGTTCTAAACGCATCAGCTCTTCAGTCTTACCTGAAAACATGCAACCACAAATTACGACAATAAACCCACCATTAATATTTTCCATATTTATCTTCAATAAAGAATTATTTATTATAGATATTCAGAATATCTTGTTTCATCCCATTTCTTCAACATCTTCCCATTTAATTATTTCTGATCCCGA
>FLOH01001188.1_pt1 | contig 42138 bp, 56 predicted proteins | sample 756751 | NCBI WGS metagenome assembly FLOH01 (sample SAMEA4026879, study PRJEB14308) | marine metagenome | biome: coastal water; material: water | depth 74 m
TACGCTTGCATCCATATATTCTTCTACCATAGTAGCTAAAGCTTTTGGTGAGATATGTGGAGATATTAATTGTCCAATAGGACTATTAAATACACCAATCATATTCTGTAAGAGCTGTGCTCTAGCAGCGTAATGTCTAGCTCCTATAGGTCTAATCTTTCCTTTAGCAGTTAAGTCATCTTTAGTAATAGATAAGAAGTCAGTAACACCAAAATCATCATCATATACTTTAGCTAACTCTGGAAGGTTTAGATTACGTTTAGCAGTTTCTAACATCATATTTAATATTGGTTCTAGGAACTCAATTTCAAATTGATTAACTTTATTTTGAAAGATTCTACCAGCAGCATTCTGTAATGATTGAACTTCAAAGGCTGTTTTTTCACCAGGGGTTCTAATACCCATAGCTTCCTTAGGAGCACCTGCCATCTCTTCCATTGTATTCATTAAAGCTGCTAATTCATTATTAACTTGGAAAGCTGCAGGATTAGGAGGAAGCATTGTAATAGCTCCATCTTCTTGCAAATGAATTGTAGCTTCTGGACCCCATACAAAAGGATCTACTTCACCTTTAATAACCATAGGGGGATGAATAGTTAAATCCATTGCATCAGCTTTTGCATTTTCTAGATGATCAATACGATATTGTAGACCAACTAAATTATCTAGAGGACCCATACCATAAAGATTGTCTGGTCTCTTTCTCCAAGATACATGAGCTTTAGAATCTTGACCAATGTAACTAGGATTTTCTATATTACGTAAAACATAACTTCTATCAACAATAGTTATAATTTTATTTTTATGTAGTACATCTTCATCTTTATCATAGTAGTCTCCTTCAAACTCTAAGACTTCTACCATACCTGATTGATAATATTCTTGTAGTGTACCAAAACCATCTGCAATAAAACCTTCTGCTTTATTAACATCTTCTACTCTAAACATAGAGATAGCTTTTCTAACTTCTAATGCCTTAGTAAAGGCTGCCTTATCATATTGTAAATCAGGTCTAGATTCTACATCAATTTTAAGTTCACCAATAGATTTAACATATCTAGTAAACTTAGGACTCTTAGCAAAGGAACTCGCTACTGGATTAAATACAATATCAAATGGAGAGATCCTTTTGAGTTTAGGTCCATTATAAGTAGTAATAGTTTCTTCAGTTATTGGATCTACATGACTATCATTAAGATATCGAACTTCTCCAAAAGCATTACCATAATCAATATAATCATATACTAGTAAAGAAACTTCTTCTCTAAAGCCAGACTCTTTTAATTTAGTCTTCATATAAGCTTCAATAGCACTACGTTTTTTAACTGTAATAGCTTCTTGTGTAGATCCTTCCCACTTTAACCAATTATCATTAGGAAATAAAGCATCCATATAATTAGCATGTAGGTTATCTCTAATCTGAGTTAACTTAGGAAGAGTAGTTTTATTTTTCCAAGGAAGAGAACTATTAGATGTAGACGTAGTATCAGTAGCAAAGAGGTAGTTACGGAGTTCCCTCCATTCTGCTTCTTTTGCCATACGTTGAATCCACCATTGGTTATACAGACCTGCTAGCACTCTTGCTAGATTCTCTGTCCCTATTGCCCGTTCAATTTCTGCTACTTCACCAGCCATATTATTTCCTTAATGTGTTATTCCACCAAATCTACTGTGGGTAGGTAATGCTTTATTAAATCCTAAACCTTGAGACATCCTAAGTTTAGGAACTAAAGAGATTGCCATAGCATTGGCTAATGCATCTTTTACGTCATCATGTGGAGGATGTACCATAACTAATTCCTCTTCCAGTGTTTGACAGTTACCACCTTTATAATGCCATACTTGTAAGTTATCATACTTAGGTTCTAGTATAGCTCCTACCCTTTGAGCTTTATCTCCAAGATGTCTAGTAGGTCTAAACTCATCTATTGACAAGGGTATACCATTAGGTTTAAGATAACTATCTTTTAATTCTTTTACAATTGTTTGTTGTGCTACTGTTATCTCTGCACGTATCTTTCTAAATCCCCACTTTTCCCAGGAATGTAGTATATGTTCATAGTAATCTACTATACGTTCAGTCTTAAATCTTTCAATATCTAATACATAATAATTAGCTTGATGATCTACTCCTACAACAACTAGAGCAGTATAATCTGAACCACGTCTTAAAGAGAACGCAAAGTCAATTGCTGCATATATATTTAACTTTCTATCTCTAATATACCAGTCACCTTCTTTATTATTTAAAGCTGACTTATCATAGTACTGAAAGTTTTCTGAGTTAATCCTAGCATTCTCAGTAGTATTTGGATCATTATAGTATTGAGCATAGAATTGTGTAGTATCAATATATTTAGCTTTAATTCTAGCCAATTCTTTTGAGTCAAATCCAAACTGTTTACCATCTGCTCTTGTTCGTTTAGCCCACAAAAACTCACCATCTGTTTCTACAACTCGTTGGAACAATTCATACACTTCATTTTCTAATTCTATTTCACCTTCGTTATCATAATATATTTCTTTCATATTTACCATTGTATCGTAAATATCTTTAGGATGATATCGTGTACCTACTACCCACTCTTGCGCTCCAGGATTTTCAATGGAGGCTAATTGTGAATAAGCATTAACTACCTTCTCGCGACCCTCTTCAGTGTAAGCATTTCCTGGTACGACAATATCATCAAGTACGACAATATCGGCATGAAACCCAGTAGTATTACTGGTAAGACCAACAGCTTTACATGTAGCATCTCTAATGCCCTCCAGTTTACGTTGAGGATGATCTACTGCTATTTCAGCAACAGCCCACTTCTCACGTTTTCCCTCTTCTGGGTGAATCATATTTGCCCAGTATCTTCTATAGATTGGTGAATCTATAATTTGTTTAATTGCATATAACTGTTTCTCTGCTAAGTCAGCTGTAGCTGATACATAAAGAACAGTTGTTTCAGGATGGTTCGTAATATACCAAGCTGTCCTATAAGCAATTAGTTTACTCTTCATATGTCCACGAGGGAGCAGTACTAACTGATTTGACTTAGCATTAGATCTAGCCCACCAAGATATTAACTCTTCATGAACAGCTCCTAGTAATATATGAGGAGCAACTAGTTTAATAAATGTAAGTAAGTCTGCTTCAGCAGCTTCTCTGATTTGGTCAATCTGAGACATATTATCCTTTTCTATGCTTTCTTTTTTTTATGTTTATTAGCAAAATTACGAGCTGCTTCTACTGAACCAAACCCCCAAACTTTAAGGGCAAGTGCTTTACGAGTAGGTTCTCCATTAGGCTTTTTCATTGGACCTTTCATTCCTGCAAACCTAGCTGCAAAGGATACTCGTCTAGGATTAGTGCCTGACTTAACAGGTGCTTTAAGATTAGAACCTTGTGCTTTTGCACTAGCTCTTCCTTTAGCATTAAGTCCACCTTTAGGGTTCTTACCTTCTTTTCTAGTCCATGCAGGAGTTGCCATTCTTTTATTTTCCTTTTTTATCTATAATTAATACTTGTCTTTTTCCTTTACTACCTTTTGTAGGAAACGAGATATGAATCCATGAATCAAATTCTTTTATAAGTTGTTCAAACTCTATCCCTGACTCAGCAAGACAAGTGAAAACATCAGTAACGCTACCGAACCTAGGGCAAGTAAAATCGGCAGCCATTCCCATAACGTGATGTGATGTATCTTTGGAATGAAGTATACGATTAAGCTCAAGACAACGATACCCACTAGATACATGTATAGAATTTCCATTAAGTTTAGTACGGACATGTTCTAATCCTTCTGCTAATGTTTTTAAATTTTCTAATACCTCTTTAGTAGGAGTATTATCAATATCTAATCTTACTGCTGTATCACTCTGAGTTAATTCATCAAGAGTGAAATGATCTGTTAATCTCAATTAGTTAAACCTTTTTGTTTTTCATAGGTTCTTAATCCAGCTAAACCTAACATAGCAAACGTAAGTTCTAGTAAAGCATCTGTCTGAAAGTCAGGTAAGGGTATATCATTTCCTGTTAGTAATACTAACCATTGGGCTATAGGCTGTAACAAGAATACCCAGGCAAACCCTAAGGCAGCTACCCAACCTAGACAAGGTCTCCATCCTGCTACCCATACACTTCTATGGGCTGCTTCTATCTTATTTGTTTCAGCTTGAGCTAAATTAAGTTCAGTAACATTCTTAATAAGAACTGCTTCTATTTCTTGTTTAGCTTTCTCTGCACCATTCTTATCTGGAATAACTCTATCAAGTACTGTACTAATTAAAGGTAATAATAAATTAAGCATTATAATCGACTTATACTATTTATTATTATGGTTTTTATTTTTTCTTTTGTATTCGGTATCCAAGTTAGCAAAGGCTTCACGCTTTTGATTAATACGATTCGTATAACTAATTCCCACAGCGCTATGATACCAATCGCCCATATAAAATAATTCATTTATAAATTCCCCTTTAATAAGTTGAGTAAAAATCATAATGTTAATTTAGGATGAAACTTGTCTTTTCTATAGGTTACTAATAAATCCCCTAGTTCAGGAAAGTGTATGTATACCATGTCAGGTTCATTTAGATCAGTCCAACAGCCTGGATGTACTTGGGCTAGTTGTTGTGGTGTTGTTTCTTCTGTAGCATATGCTTTATAAACATAGTCAGTACGATACTTAGGGTGCATGCTGTTCTGAAGTTCACAAGGTTCTACTGTTAAAGCTACTACTCCTACATCTGTTTCCATAACTAATTCATTAACTTCTTCTGCTTGTACTCTTGAGTAACTAAACGTACAAAGTAAAAATGCTGCAATTATAGCTGTAGATAGTTTAATCATTTTAACATTATGAGGAAGAGAGCACCTATCCCTGTTGACATTAGTGTCATTACGGACCACATAGCTTTCATCATCATCCTTTCAAGTTTGTCTAAACGAACATGAATTGCTTCATAACGAAGGGCACAAATTTCTTCGTGAGTATGAAGACGTTCGTTTATAACAGTAGGTGTAAGTGCCATTATTTAGTCTTCCCATTTTTGGTTATTCATAGCATCAATTAATGCTTCAATAGTTGCTACGTTGCCTAGTACCTTTTCTAATCTATTACATTCAGTTCTAATTGTTTCTCTTTTAGAAATAATATTTGAAGGAATGTTTATATTTTTTTCTATCTTACGAGTAACATACCAGTCAGTAGATGCTAACATAGTACCTGCTATATTTTTAACTTGAGCAATCATGTTAGACTTGAGACCTTTAGTTACCAGTCTTTCATTGGTATCTACCATGACAGGATTCTCTGGATCAGAGTTGTTTAGTTCTTGTACCCATAGTGGACTACCATTAATATCAGATTCTTCTCTATCTTCTAATGCTTTAGGATTATCTAGTTCACCATTCCAGTAGTATCTGTCATCAGCCCTAACAGGATCTGCTTCCCAAGTAATACCTAGAGCAGTTCTATTTTCTTCTGATGCTTGTCTTAACCATTGTCTTGGGTAAGTTATCTCGTTGTGTGTAAAACCCCTGTCTATAGGAAGTGTCTTACCGTTTAATTTAAAAGCCATTTCTGTTCTCCTGTAGGGCTAATTGTTTAATATTATTCATCATCGGGCTAAACTCACTTTGAATGGCGACTCAGCAAATGCCATGTATATATATGTGCCTCCGCTTACGTTGCTGGTTGTGTGACTATTCCGTAACTTAAAGCCATTTGAAAGATAATCAATATTTCCATTTCCATTGCTAAGTTCAGCCTCAGTTGAGTCTGTAAATAATCTTGCATCTATTACGTTATATGTGCTTCTTGCTGTATCTTCTATAATCCATTGCGCTACTGTATCTGTGCGCTTAAATAAAACAAATTTAGGTCTAAACCCTGTGTATATAAATGGACCATCAGTAGAACCATTACCTGTGTAGCTACCAATCTTACTGTATCCTTCTACCTCTGCAAAGCAGTAGGCAATTTTTGTTGTTCCAATGGTATGACCATAACTTGAAAATACTGTGCTTGTAGGCAAACTACCCCACGGCATATTACCTTTTGCAGCTGTAGTATCTAGCCAAAGATAATCATGTGTCCCATCAATTACACTTGTTTGAACTAGCCACCCCTCAACTAGATTTCTAGTTTTTTCAATAATAAGTTTTGGAGCAACACCAAGACCATGACCTACTGTTCCTGTAGTTCCTGTTGATGTATGACTCACCACACTAAACCCTGCTGTTGGGTTAGCAGATACTGATGATGTTATTGTTCCGTCTGTGTTAGATACTGCTGTACCTCCTGCTTTCCAGTTCCATGCTACATAGGTTTGTCCAGACCCATTCCCTGAAGTATTGGCGTTGACAGAAAATCCATCAGAATCAAATGAGGAAATGTACGTGCCACCAGTATTTTCAACAGCAGTAGAGTTTGACGAAAGTATTGCTGGTACACCAATCACTCGGTTCACATCAAATAATCCATGATTTGCAACGTTAGACCTTGACTTCAACCACAACCAATCAGGTTGAAAATTAACTCCTGTAATACTTTGTGTGCCTCCATTACCAGTATAAAGCACAGTATTAAAATTCTCACTACCATCTACAATGCTACTATCAGGTAGGTTAAATGTGTTGAGTTTTAAATAGCCTGCAGGTGGTGTGTAGGCAAATGGTCGTTGTCCGAAGTTAATGTCATAAATTGTACCATTAAATCCTGCCCATCTAGGAAAGTGAATTTCAGTAGTAGCAATCAATCCTTGACTTACATTGTTTTTGTAAAAAGTAACTCCCACACCATTATCAATAGCAACACCAATAATATCCCCTGTTGTCCATGAAGAACCATAGGCAGCTAGACTTTGCTTTTTTCCTGTGTTTGCGTAATAAACATTATTTGCACCTATATAACCATAATCACTTGCCCCACCACGAGCAGTAATAGTAGCCTCAAAATAGAATTTACCACTAGGAGCATAAAATGTTGCATAGGATGGGTAAGCATTTGCACCATTAGTATTAGTATATGTTAAGTTTCCATTAGATGAAGATAGACCAGTAGTTCCTGCTGGGAAAGCAAGCGGATTAATTACAGCATAGTTAGCCGTATCTTCATCGGTTAGTGTAGGGACATCTGTCATGATGTCGTAGGTAGTAGCAGTAGATGTAGCAGTGTTAAAGTTATTCTCTGTCCAGTTATTACCATTCCCAGAGTTATCTGTGCCACGACCTTTTAAGTAAAATCCGTTAGTACCATATGTGCCTGTGTATTTAGCTGGTTGCCATACACCTGTGTCTTCATTGGTTTCACCAAAGTCTGATGGTGTAAGTGCTTGTCCGTCTACGAAGTTTATTTCTGTTAGGTAGCCGTCAAAGTAGTTGGACGCAATAAAACCATATCTACCAATGGCTTGCACCGAAGTGTTGTTGATAAATGAATTGCGGTTTAATGGAACAGCGTTTGTAGTGGCTGTCTGGCGAACACCATTGATGTAAAAAATACCACGGTCTGCTTGTGTTGCGTTTGCGGAGTCGTAGGCAAAAATAATATGATACCAAGCAGACGGGTCACGCAAAACAGAGGGTAAAACTGTGAAGTTACCCGTAACACCATCTCGATACGCTAGACCATCTGTATTGGGTAAACCAAAAAGAAGCTGTTCCTCAGTAGAACCAGCCGTAATTGCTGCCCCCATCAAGATTTGTGAAGAACCACCCAAAGTACCACGCTTAACCCAACCACTCCATGTCCAAGTTTTACGATTACCTGCAGTAGCAGGAGTTCTACTTAAATAAGCTGAAGCAGATGAACGAAAGCGTAAGCTGTTCTCTAGGTTATAACCACCACCTTCTGATATAGCATTACTATTTTGTAGTAAGGACATTAAGCCATGACTCCACTTGTTGTACAATAAGCATTAGTACCATTATCATAATAAGCGACTAGGTATGTTCCTGCTGTGCTAACGGTTGCTAGGAAAGTAGGTGTAACTTTTGTAGTAGCAGCAGCACTAATAGCATGACCACCAGTGTTAATGAGTAAGACATAACCTGATTGACCAGCAGTGTGATTAGTAAATGTAAGAGTACCTGTGCCACTAGGTGTACAAGTAAAGTTGTTAGTAACAGATAAATCAAAAGATAAGTCATTGTCTGTTGTTGATGTACCACGTTGAGGAGTTGTAAATGTTTGTGCTGTATCTGTCTTAGCTGTGTCAGCATCATAAGCTTGTACAGTAGAACCAATGTCAGTATCTACGACAACATTAGAACCACCATTTTGAAGAGCACCTGAAAAGTTTACTGTTGCATCATCAAGCAAGTCTGCTTTTACAAAGGCAGAGATCTGAGAACCAGTTACTTTTTTAGAAGTCCCTGCTTCATTAATCTCAAACTCATTTGCAGTTGCGGCTGCTGCAGCTGAGGGTAGTGCTGATATTTTTACATTTGCCATTTATTTAATCCTTTTCCAAGTCCCACTAATGTTTTTATAAATTTTAGTTGGTATAACCCAACTGTCCCCTGATTTTACATATATATTATTTACTAACGTCCAAAGACCACTAATTCTTATATATTGAGCAACACTTAAATTAATTAAAGTAGGATTAGCTACTAATGTTCCCTGTGCAGCATTACTTAGAAACTCTTCAGTAATTCGTATATCCTCTAATTCTGTAATACGAGTATCATCTACTTCTGTATTTCTATCAACAATTACTGTTGTAGAACTCTCCAATTGTCCATAAAGTATTGAAGGCATTAGTAGACTCTCCTCCAAGTTCCTGACTCGTTCTTATAAATTTTCTTAGACTCTTTCCAAGATCCTTCATGTTTAACATACGGAATGTTTGTTTTCCAGACACCATCTACTTTAACATACATAGTACTATCAAATGGTAAGGCTTCTAAAGAACTACTTGCACTAAGAGAAGCAGAAGTAAAAATAACTAATCTAGAATTTTCAGATAAAGTTCCAACAGCACTAAAGTTACTAAAACCTTTTGGTTTTCCAGTAGCAGAAGAAACAATACTTCCTGATGCACTAAATGTTTTACTAGGTCTTAAATAGGATTTCCCTACAAAAGATTTAGTTCCTGAGGCTAGTAAACTAGCTCGTCCTACAAGGTTATTAATACCTATTGTTGCATGACTTCCTGTAGAATAGAGTTCAGCAGCACCTAATCTTTTTAATAATCCTAAGGAACTAGTTGTTCCAGTACCAATAAAATTAGTATTTCCAATTAATTTAACATCACCTACTGAAAGTATTGTACCTATTCCAGTAAAGGAAGAAGCACCTGGTCTTATTTTTATACTAACACTAGTTAGACTGCCAGCAGCATTTAATGTACTTGACGCATCTCTAATAGAATCACCATCTACTGTAACGGTACCTGCACCTAGTAAAGAAGCAGACACTAATGATTCTATATATCCTAAAGCACTTACTAAAGCTATTCCAGATAAACTGGCTGAAGCATCATAAAACTTTTCTGTTACTCTTTCATGATCATCTTCAGTTAATCTAAATAATCCATCTTCAGTAATCCGTTTACCGTCCCAATAGTACTCTTCGGTAACTCGGACTTCACTGGCTTCCGTTATTCGAGAAAGACCACTCTCATCTATACGAAAGCCTTCAGCCATTATTTCTTCCTTAAGCTAAAGCTAAATCAATATTACCAATTGAAAACTCTAGAGTATCACCATCATCTACAGTTTTAGATGCAGTCATAGTTCCATGCCATAGTAAGTTACCTGTAGTTACAGCATCAAAAATGCCAATAGCTACTACAGTACCATACCCTGCGCCTGAAGCTGTAAATGAGACTGTTCCTGAATTAGATGTAGTTCCTCCTGGAGTTGCTGCTGCATCAAAGACTACTGTCTGTCTAGCATAGCCCCCTGTAGAAACTTCTGTACCACCTCCTGAATCACTAGGTGCTACTGTATATAAAGCTACATACCATTCGGTAGGTCGTGTAGCAGAACCTGTTGTCATCATCCAATCTAATAACAACTTTTCTGAGTAATCTGATAATGCCGACATTTATTTCTCCCTAAATTAAATTATGCTGAAACTTGAAACCATATATCACCATCTGTACCACCTGATGGTGCTGATGTACTAATTGTTACCCTATCAACGAGAGCTAGGTAGTCAGTATATATTTGTTGCATTGCTGCTAAATAATCAACCCCTCCAACTTCAATTCCGCCTGCATTGATAATTGTGTTACTATTCATATCAAGATCATTTTCCATTTGGTTTGGTTCACCGCCAGGATTATCTCGATATAAAACTTTACTTTGAAACTCTGTCTCTATAGAGTCAAAAGCTGTATTGAAGGTTGTGTTACTTGCGTAACCTGATGCTATGGTAGGTAATGATATTTTAGCCACGTTTTTTCCTCATTGCTTCTTTCTTTAGATTAGTCTTAGCAGCAACCTTACGTAGGTTCCCTTTTGAATTGTTTCTTGCATTACTGTCTTTATGATCTACCTGCCTAGAATCTCCAACTTTAAGTCCTACAGTCTTCCTAGCAGCATTCCTAGAGGCACGATCTTTTACTCTACCAGGTTTCTTCTTATGTTCCCAGTTGAGTTCTTTCTTATAATCTCGTTTACCATTAGTTGTAAAAGGCATTATTTTTTCCTTAGTCTATCTTTCTTTGCTACAGTAGACGTAAGTTGATTTAGTCTTGCCTGAGTTTTATTAGTATTTATCTTTAATTTTACAGGAGTTGGTGTCATTCTACTATTTAATTTTCTTGCTACTTCAACAGAATAAACATTTTGATTTGGTAGTTTATTTGTTACAACTTTTTCTAAAGTTCCTTTCGTAACATTAACAGTAGTAGTTCCAGTTTTATATTTATAAGATTCAGCTTTAGCTCTTGCTACTCTTTCTGCTAAAGAAAAACCAAACTTATCTAATTTTGCTGCAGGAACTGTTGAACCTTTACTACCTGGAGCAGTAACCATATTTTTATTTTGATTTACTACTCTTTTAACAGCTTGTAATGCTTTATAAGTTGTTTGGGCTACTTTAACAGGAGTAAATTTCTTAGATCCCATTGATAGTATCTTAGTTAATGCTGGTCCTTTATATATAGTAACAGGTCCAGGAGCATTAGGTAATTTTTTAGGAGACATTATGTCTGCTATATTTTTTAGTTGTCCTGCTGCTGATTCACTTGCTCTTATTTTCATTAAGGGTCTAATTAAACGAGTAGTCTTCTTAGCAGTAGCAACAGTTTCCTTTACTTTATTTAAAGGATTTCCTCTTACTTGTCCTTTCTTTAAGCCACCTGAAGCCATTAAAAGCTATTCTCTGGAGGAGGCTTTCCGTTTAATTTTTTAATTGATGCTTTTTTCAGTCTATCCATTTTAGCTCTGGTAACTTTGTTCTCTTTCATAGCTCTGTCGTAGAGCCACTTTCTATCTGCAAGTGTTAAGTCTTTATCATGTTTATAAGCAATCCTGTCGAATTTAGTATTAGGATTGAGCTTCCCAGGTTTAAAAGGAGGTCTTGTAGAAAGTGCTATACTATCCCTACTCTTGTAGGCTGGAGTAGTTGGGGAAGCAGGAGTCTTTGTAGGAGCTTGATAAGTATGTTTAAAATAATCTTTTCTTAACTTTTCTGCTTTTGTAAATCCAAACATATCCTTAGTTGTTCCTACTACATTACGTGCTACATGCTTTGCTGTATTAGCAGCCTTAGCTGCTTTTGCTGCTTTTACTAATGTTGCAGCTGTCTTTACTACTTTAGCTGCTGTTTTAAGTTTAGCACCAGGACCAATATAGTATGCTGCAGTCTTTGCAGCCTTTACTAGTTTAGAAGGTCCTTTAGCTAGTTTAAATTTCTGAGCATCTGTCTTTGCCATTACTATTGTCCTTTTTTATATGTAGTAGTTACATCATCTTTCTGTATAGGCTCTGGGGTTAGAGCTTTCTTAACAGCTTTATAAACATTCTTAATAGCTTTCAGAGGTTCAATCTTTCCTTCACCCATAGTAGACTTAGTACTATACTTATCTACAGGAGCTTCTTTCTTTTGTTTTGGATCCATAGACATTATTTAATCTCCGTTACTTACTAGTTTAAGACCTATACGTTCTAGATCATCCTTATGTTCTTTAGCAGCCTTAGCATCTACCTTCAATTCTCTTTCGACTTCTTCCCTGGAAGGGCGTCCACCTTTTTTAGCTACGTACCCTTTCTCAACAAGGTACTTCGCAGCCTGTAACCCCTTTGGGTCATTATCCAGACTGTGAGCTATGATAGCTTTGATTCCTTTAGCCTTAAGACGAATATCTAATTCATCCCTCCAACCTTTGATCATGTCTTTAATTACTGGTGTAGCATCATTACATAGCTTTAACCAGTGGTCCCAAGACCCAAGTAGATCCATTGCGAAATCATACTCAAGTCCTGGAACGTGGTCGTATGACATATAAATAAGCTTAAGTGATTTATAGGTACCATCTTCTTTTACTAGATCGTAGTCCTTCATAGACCATACTGGTTCCATTGAAGAATCCCTCGATTCCCAGAATAGGGATTGAGTTCTATATCTACCCATACTGTCTTTATATGTTTTGCTCATTTACTTCCTTACTTATTCATTACGTACATTGTAACTTCAAATCCAAAGCGCATTTCAGTTGCTTGAGGTTTTGTCCACATGTTGATGTTCCTTTATAAAGATTAAAGAAACAAAGATCATAAGAGAGAGCAGAGCTCAAGTCTTATTTGATTGTATTAATATAGTAAATCACTAATGATCTATCTCTATTATTATATCACTAAACAGTGATACAATGATTAAAACTATTATTATAAACTACATCACTAAACAGTGATATTAATTATAGTATTAATAAATCTCTTTACTATGCTAATATTATAGCATACTTTTTGGGTTTTGTCAAGACCTTTATGCTAAATAGCATATAATAAATGATATACCCCTTGCAGAAGAGTACGAAGTACTCCAATTCCCCTATCTTGATAATTTCTCTTAGATATTTTTATCGTGTAATTCATTTAGTATAACTGAGACTAATCCCCCCTGGCGGGGGGTTTCCACATAAAGCCGTGGAAATTCACTTCGTTCAATTAGTCTCCCTGTGATTGTTGTTTCACCAATGAGAATTGATACGAATGTGATGTTAAGTTACATTTGAACCATTGACATCATTCCTCTCTTATGTTATTGATTACATTCGAATTGTAATATTATACAAGTGATTAAATAATAGTCATATGTTAACCCTTCTAATACCACCCCAAAACCTTGCTGTTTCGCCAGCAAACCACGACAAACTGATTCAGTTTGAACAAAGCACCCTTTTTGCTTGCCCAAAAAGTGTACATCAAAAAGGGCATCGTCATCCAAATAAAGATGTTGATTGAAAAAGAAAAGCAACGTCAAACCCATCAGCTTAAACCCAATTGACACGGCACATTAGTGCAACTGCGTGCCTTGAGGGTTTGCCAACCTTCATGACAACGGTTACGGGATATATAGGGTTATCAGGTGACGATTTTAATATAAGCGTTCTTTTTTCCTTTGTCAAGTAATACGCCACATAAAACAAGAACGTGGCGACCTAAAGGTTTTAATAAATCAAGATGACTTTTACTTATACGATAAAACGAGTATAACTAAAACTAATCATGATTTCTTAAAATTTCTTGACAAACCAAAAAAGAACTCTTGGCGGTGGCTTATCGTACCAGATAAACCTATATATCTAATCACTTTTTAAGGAAATCAAAATGAAACTTGCATCTTTTAAGAAAGTTCAGTTCAACAATGCTATGGCAGAGGCTGTTTCTCTTGACTTAGTTAACGAATTTATTAGTTGTTACAAATGGAATCGTAGGTGGGGTGATGACATTGTTACTTCATGCTACAAAGCAAGGCAAACAATTGTCGAAGCATTCTGGCATGAAATGGTCTGGCAGTAATGGTAAGGGGGTGCCATTTCATCCCCACTTATTAACTTCAAAAGGTCAAAAACATCATGAATAAATACGCAATAGTTGGGGGCAGAGATTTTAATGACTATGAAAAATTAAAAAACGTTATGGTCGGTCATTCAAATGTTAATCTAATTGTTTCTGGTGGTGCCAAAGGCGCTGACTCATTAGCTGAAAGATTTGCTAACGACAATAACATTCCATTTAAAGTCTTCCACGCTGAGTGGGATGTATATGGCAAGAGCGCTGGTTACAAACGCAATCTCCAAATCATTAATGAATGTGATGTTGTCATAGCATTCTGGGATGGTTGCTCTAAAGGCACTAAGCATAGCATTGACATTGCTAAATCACTAGGCAAGGCGCTTCAAGTTTATAGTTACTAATGGTTAGAGGGTGCCATTTCACCCTCATTTTTTAAAGGAATAAAAAACATGGCTACATCACATCATAACTCACATGAGTACGTTGAACTTATTAACCTAGTAACAGGACAGTCGGTCATAACTGAAGAGTTCGATGACTATCATTTTGATATGGGATATCGTTTTAAACGTTATGTCCCTAACTCAGAAGTAGACTTTCCTGAAGTATATGCTACACAGCAAGAAGATTCACTTGAACGTATGGTTAACTCATCTTCTGACCCAATGATGTACGTTGATGATGACTATAGTTATAGTGATAGTAATAGTTATTACATTCAACCAATGGAAATATATTAAGTACTCGAAAGAAATTCCTCTCTCCTCTGAAGTACGAGAGGAATTTTTTCTCTTTAATTTTAATTTTATAAAGGAATTACAAAATGGCTAACAACAACGAAGTATTACTAGCACAAGTAGCTCAATTAACAGCAACACTAACACAGGCATTAGGTGGAGTTAGTGCTTCAAATGAACCAGCTCTATCTGACTTCGAAATAGGTATACGTAAGTTCTTCGAAGACTTTGGTCAACCAGTTGGCTCTGCACTATACATAGCTGAAAGAGCTCTGAAACAAGCATCTCGTAACGAACAGTATGACAAAGACTTACAGAGTGATTGCCTAGAAAAAGCAAGTGAAATCAAAATCATTAGAGAGGAACGAAAAGCTAGGTTATCTCTTCTTTCTAAGAAAATGCTCAATCATCCTTCTATTGAAGCACAGGCATTACCAAAGAAACCAGCAGTTGTATTCCAAGAAGTAATAACACCAACAGTAGATTCTACTGGAAAGTTAGCAGGTGCTTAGATAACTAAATAGGGGAGCTTCGGTTCCCCTTTTTTTTGTGCTCAATCTATGTTAAGTTATTACAACCTTAAAGAAACCTTTTTGCTTGCTCAAAAAGCTTTACCAAAAAGAGCATTACGCCTATCAACCATAAGGAACTCAAAGATTTGCTAGGTCGGTCATTGGTACTTAGTCGACTTAGCAAAATGCGGACACTATTATGATAACATTAGAAGACCTAAATACTGAAACACTAAATGAAGAGTATGCATTTGAATTCTGGAAGTGCTATAAACAACTTCCTAAAGCTGAAGTATTAAATCGTGCTATACTAATATCTCGTATTAAAAGTATGCAAGATTTAAGATTTGGTGAGCAAGATGCGATTGCTAATTACAATCGTTCCTCGTCTCACTTTTAGTGAGAGCCTCGTCTCTCTTTTTTGTTAACAACTTGGAGTAAATAAAATGGTAGTCAAACACATTACAAACAATCTATTTGATGTATTCTGGAAAGATGGATGGGAAAATTGTGTCAGAGTTAAGAAACAACAAAAGAACTATATCGTTGTTAAAGCATGGAAAAAACCACCAAGAGAGTTGAATGACTTCTTAAAGGGGGCTTTTAAATGAAACCTATTAGCTTAACAGCTTTCATAAAAAAGTATGACCCTTCTGATGATAGTTTTAGTGATATATATCCTCTTCAGATAACAGAAGATTTAAGGCTAATCAAATCAACATATAATGTTAGACGGTGGAATACTAGTACTGATAGTCATGAACTTGTTACAGAACCTTGCCTTAAATTAATGTCTGCTAAATTTGATTTAGAACAAGCGGACAGAGAAGAAGGACAGCGTTACTTATTTAGTGTACATTATAGACGCTATAATGATAGTTGGCATATAGAAACCTATCGTGATGAATGGTGTGAAGTCTATGCTAAAGAGTTATGTCTTAAGAATAGAAACTATGGTAGAAACTATAGAGAGTCAGTCATTGATGCCATATGGTATAAGCTTAATCCTCCTGTCTTTCATTATAAAAATGGTAGATTAAAAACAGGATTCTTTAATCATCTCAAACGTAGAGTAGGTGGCTATGCTTCTTCCTCTTGGGTTACTCAATACATGACAGAACTTGGTGTTGAAGCACTTAAATTAGAGTTACAAACTGATGATTTTGATACAATAGAAAATCATTTAAGAAGAAACTATACCTTTGGCTATAATAAAATACATCAATGTCCTTTATCCAAAAAGATAGGAATCACTGATTATTTTAAACCTATATCTTTATCTTTAACAAGAAAACAGGTATACTATGATGTTCTCCCAGAACAATATGGATATCATATAGATAGGAATAATAACTGGTTACTAGACTATGAAGTTATCATTGAAGGTGAAATATATGATGAGAGAACAGTTGAGATTATTAAATGTTGCGACTGTTTAACTTCAGTAGTTAAAGAAGTAACACGAGATGGTAAATGTATGAAATGTATAGGTGATGATTATCAAATTAAAGATTATACCTTTAAAGTTGAAGGTCATCTTAATTTTAAGACTCACAGAAAAACACCTACATCAGATGAAAGATATCTTGGTATAGAAATTGAGTATCAAGTAGACAAAACTAAACAAGGTAGACTCTATGTTGGTGATAAGCTTAAGCAACATGCGATGATGAAACGTGATGGCTCTATTAGAGACGGCTTTGAAATTGTATCTTGCCCTGCAACATATGAAGTTCACATGCCTTTGTATAAATCTTTCTTAGATGACTTACCTGACTACATAAAACCTCATTCATCATGTGGTATGCATGTACATATTAATCGTAAAGCATTAACTAATATGGGTGCTGGTAAGTTTACAGAGTTTATGAATAGAGCAGATAATGAGAAGTTTATTTACCTCATGGCTGGTCGTGGTGCTAACAACTATCAATCAAGGTCAGACTATGTTAATATTAAAACACCTTTTCAAGTAGAAAAACAAAGACGATCAAGTGATTATGTAAATACTAATAGATATAATGTTGTTAATCTTAATAATAAAAATACAATAGAGCTACGTATCTTTGCATCTCCAAAGAATTATAACGAGTTTGCAAGACGTATGCAATTTGTAAAAGCAATGGTTGAGTACTGTCAACCGTGTCAAAGTAGCAAATCATTAGCAACACAAACGCATTGGACTAGCTTTGTTGAATGGTTAAACAAACAACAAAAGGATTTCAAGGAACTTATTACATACATCAAGGAGTCACCATTATGTGTATAGCAATATATAAACCTGCTAGTAAGATTATAAGCAAAGAAACATTAGAAAAATGTTATAACTCTAACCCTGATGGGGCTGGTTTTATGTACGCTGAGGATAAGAAACTGTATACTCAAAAAGGTTTCTTTACATTTAAAAACTTTTACAAGGCATATAAACAACATGAAACTAAACAGGTTGCAATTCATTTTAGAATTAAAACTCATGGTCAAATCAATAAAGAAAATTGCCATCCGTTTCTTATCAATGATAGCCTCGGCTTTATTCATAATGGCATTATCAGTGGGTATGGTGATAGCGATAAGTCCGATACTATTAGATTTAATGAAAAAGTATTTCAACCCTTAGTATCAAAGTGGGGTAACTTAGCATTGTTTCAAGACCCTATGATTCAATTGATTGAATCTACTATTGGCTATAGTAAACTTGTATTCTTAGATAGACATGGTAATCATAAGATTATGAATGAAGCTAAAGGGACTTGGGATGATGGTATCTGGTATAGTAATACTAGCTATAAACAACCTAAACCTACTATGGTCGGTCATTATGAACCCAATAATTGGCTTACAAGACATAAGAATTATTACCCTAAACCAATAGAATTATCTTCAACAATTAGTGATGCAGGACGAGTAATAGCTGTTGGCGATTTAGTTGAATTAACTGCTGACTATGAAATAGAAGGAAGTGAAAGACTATTACCCAAAGGGGACTGGTATGAAGTAATTGAACTAGACCCTATTGCAATGACATGTACATTACAGTCTGATTCAGGTCCTAATATTATTGGTTCTGGTATTGCTATAGCTGATGTAGAGAGCTATGATTATAAATTAGAACCTAAATGGGATTGGGAATCAGGTAAAATATTATGATTACTATCTTACCTTATAATAAGTTTAGTAAGTCAGCTAGAGCCTTATCCAAAGATTTGAAAGCACGAAGATTAAGCACGTGTCCGCAGTTGCGGACGACCCAGTGCGTAAATCTGAGTCGTTTTGATATGATTGTAAATTGGGGAAGTAGTCAATCCCCGATACCTTTTACTGATTTAGATTTAAATAATCCTAAAAATGTAAAAGTTGCTGGTAATAAACTACTAACCCTGGAAGCCTTGTCTAAGAAGGCTTACACGCCAATGTATACTACAAGACCTCTGTTAGTACAGGATTATTTAGACATTAACCGACAGGTATATTGTAGAAAAAGCTTGACAAGTCATTCAGGACATGGTATAATTATTATAAGAGATGGGGATTTTATACCTGACTGTCCTCTTTATGTTGTCGGGTATGATGTACTTGCAGAGTACAGAGTTCATGTATTCAAAGGTAAAGTACTGGACTATCAACAGAAAAAGAAAAGGAAAGATACTAATGTCAATAGAGGAATTCGTAATCATAGTAATGGTTGGGTATTTTGTAGACAAGATGTGCTTATACCCGATAGTGTTTTAGAAGCATCAATAGATGCTGTTAATACTATAGGCTTAGACTTTGGTGCAGTAGATATTGCTATGACTAAAGAAGGACCTATACTATTTGAAATTAATACAGCACCAGGACTAGAGAATACAACTCTCTCTAAATATATAAACATTATTCAGGAGTATTACTATGCGATGTGTGGCTTGCGATAGAAACTTATCTGACTTTGAATCAACAAGAAAGTCAAGAGAAACAGGTGAGTACTCAGACCTATGTAACAAATGCTTTAATGAAATACAAAATGACCTTGATGAAATTCAAGAGAGAGAAGACTTACGTCATGATGAAGATACGGAGTATAGTGAAGACTTAGATGAGTAACTTTAAGAAATAAGGAGGAATACTTTTATGAATATATCTATACAAAAAATAACCTTAGATAAGTTATTAAGAAAGCAACTTAAAATAGGGTCTAAATTAATAAAGTTAAGCGGGCAAATCAAAATGAAAATGACATACGAACAGGTATGGAAAGTTAGTAGTACTATAGAGCAGTCTGCTTATGATTTAGCAGAAGTAATTAACGAAATAAATAGTTACCTCTTACCTGACCACTACATATCTGATAAATATGCATGAGTAACTTTATTAAACTAGGTCCTTGTCCACACTGTGGGTCTAAGGATAATCGTGCTGAGTATGAGAATGGATACTGGTGCTTTGGTTGTAGTAAATTAGAACCAAAGACTGATACTCAATCTCTACGTGATAAACTTAATCGTCAACTGGAGAGTGATGTGAGTATGACTAGTAGTGTGCTGTCAACAATAAAAGAAATACCACAGAAAGGTATGCAATGGTTGCTAAAATACGGCATCTCCAGTGAAGAGATAGCAAAGTATGGCATCTCCTGGGAGCCTGCTCGTAAGTTACTTGTCTTAATTAATAGTAAAACATATTGGCAAGCAAGAAACTTTGGCTTTGGTCATATCAAATATATATCTAATGGTATGAAACCCTTGACAGTTTATGGTGAGGGTGATACAATAGTAGTAGTAGAAGATGTTTTATCTGCTATCAAAATAGCAAGGTGTCGTTATGAAAAGATTTGCGCCTCTCCTTTGCTTGGCTCCTCTATGAGCAAGCAAACGATGTCGCAACTAACTAAGCAATATGCGACAGTACATGTATGGCTTGACAGAGACAAGGCTAAGCAAGCAATACTAATAAGAAATAAACTACGTGCTTCAGGTGTTAAGAGCAAGGCTATCATAACACCTAAAGATCCTAAAGAGTATACTAAAACGGAGATACTAAGTTGGTTGAAGAATTAATAATTAAATTATTCTGTGAAGATAAAACTTACTATTCTAAATACTATAAATATATTAATTTAAATTATATTAAAAATAATTTTAGTAGTTTATATAAATTGTTTTTAGTTATACATAGTTATTATAATAATAATAAAGATAGTAATTCTTTATCATCAGTTGATTTTGAACTAGCATACTATAGTAGTTATCTATTAGAAGATAGTGAACGAACAGACCTATCAGAATCTCTACATAGAATACTAGCTCATCAAGTTAATGTTCATAACGTTGTAACATACCTTGAAGAGCATAGGAAGAGATGTGTAGCTGGTGAACTAGCTAAGGTAGCTCTTGATGTTGAGGATGGTAGTGCTACACTAGAAGATTTGTTAGAAAAAGTAAATGAGTTTGAGCATCAATCTATTGAAGAAGAAGAAGTCAAGCCTGTTAACATGGACTTAGAAGACTTGTATGAATCACAGATAGCTACACCAGGCTTACGTTGGAGACTTAACTGGCTTAACAAATCTCTTGGTTCCTTACGTAAGGGAGACTTTGGGTTTATCTTTGCTAGACCTGAGACAGGTAAGACTACGTTCTTAGCTAGTGAGATGACTCATATGATTACACAAACAGATGGTGACATCCTATGGTTTAACAATGAAGAGCAAGGTAAGAAAGTTGCTGTTAGATGTTACCAAGCTTTACTAGGGGTGAATAACAAACAGTTGTTTGAGAATCGAGCAGCAAACAAGTTAGAGTATCAAACGACAGTTGGTAGTCGTCTTCAGATATATGATTACGAGGACTCTTCTAGTACTAATCGTATAGAAGCTATCATTAAAACAACTAACCCTGCCTTAATAATCTTTGATCAGATAGATAAGATTAAAGGTTTTAAGAGTGATCGTTATGATCTAGAGTTAAAGAAGTTATACCAATGGTCTAGAGAGATTGCTAAGAAGTATGCACCAGTGATTGCTGTGAGCCAAGCTGGCGGAACAGCAGAGGGTAAGCTATGGTTAACTATGGATGATGTAGACAGCAGCAAGACTGCGAAGCAAGGTGAAGCTGACTGGATACTAGGCATTGGTAAAGAACAAGACAACACAAGCAACATGCGCTTCCTAAATATAAGTAAAAATAAATTGTTAGGTGATGCTGACACATTGCCTGACCTTAGACATGGCAACACACAGGTCATGATTAAACCAGAGATAGCGAGGTATCAAGAGATATGAGTTACTTAGTCTTAGATGTAGAAACAACAATTAATAACAAAGGTAATCCCTTTGATAAGACAAACAAGTTATGTATGGTTGGTTTACTTACTGATAAAGAAGTAACTATACATGACATTGAGTACTCCGTAAGCCCCTACAAGGAATCACTAAATCAAATCCAATTAGCCGTGGATCAGTGCGATGTGCTTGTAGGGTTTAACATTAAGTTTGATCTACATTGGCTTGCTAGGTATGGAATAACTTTTAATAATAAACGTATATGGGATTGTCAGATAGTACAATACATTCTATCTAACCAAGAGGATGCTTATCCTTCATTGAATAGAACCTCTGAGCACTATGGGCTGGGCTCTAAGCTGGATGAAGTTAAAGAAAACTATTGGAAGAATGGTATAGACACTGACAAAGTTCCAGAAGAATTACTTACTGAGTACTTAAAGAAAGACCTAGAGTTAACTGAGCAAGTAATGGCTAAACAAATGGAAGAGGTTGCTAAGAAACCACATCTTAAACGACTTCTTTCTTTACATAATCAAGACTTACTTGTACTCCAAGCTATGGAATACAATGGAATGTACTATGATTATAATACATCGAGAGTATTAGGAGACGAACTTGAAGGACAAATTGATAGACTTAACAGTAGGTTATTCCAGTATCATTCTTACATTGATTTTAACCCCAGTAGTGGTGAGCATCTTAGTGCTCTCATATATGGTGGAAAGATTAAAGAACGGTATCAAGAAGAGATTGGAGTATATAAAACTGGGGAAAGAGCAGGACAAATTAAATACAAGTGGGAAGAAAAAGACAGAGAGTTTCCTAGATTAATTACTCCCTTACCTAATACTGAACTAAAGAAAGAAGGATTCTTTAGTACTAATGAAGATACATTAAAGAAACTTAACCCTCGTACTACAGCAGGTAAAGAAATCCTTGACATTATCTTGGCACGTGCTACCATGCAGAAACGTATGACTACATACTATCATGGTGTGCCTCAACTAATTGATGAGATGAACTGGACTCAGAATATAATCCACGGACAACTCAATCAATGTAGAACTAAAACAGGTAGGCTAAGTAGTAGCTCACCTAACTTACAAAACTTTGATGGTGAAGTTAAGACTCTTTTCCCATCTAGATATGGAGAATAAAATGGCTAATGAAGAAGAACTATGGGTATTAAAAGAAAAACAAATAGAACATCACAAACTTGCACAAGAAGAAGCTCATATACATTTTACTATAGCTGAAGCTGGGCATATAATTGAAGAAGAAGGTCCTACTTTCTTCCTGTCTTTACTTGGTGATGATGCTAGAGAAGAGTTACAACTCTCAATTATAAATGCTTACCACAAAAGATTAGTAGAAGCTACATCAGGATTATAATATGTTATTAAATGCAGATGCTAAGCAACTTGAATGGATATGTGCAGCATACCTATCACAGGACGCTGTAGCAATCAAAGAAATACTTGATGAAGTTGATCAGCATACTGACAATCAAACAAGGTTTGGACTACCAACTAGATTAATTGCAAAGACCTTTGTCTTTAGATTAATCTATGGTGGTAGTGCTTTCTCGTATGCTAATGATCCTAACTTTAAAGACATTGGTAATGAATCATTCTGGCAAAATGTGATTGATCAATTCTATACTAAGTATCAGGGTTTAAAACAATGGCATGATAAACTAATGTTTGATGTAAAACAAACAAACGAAGTAGTGATGCCAACAGGCAGAACGTACAAGTATCTTCCTGAAGCAAACAGTATGGGGAACCTCAAGTATCCTCGTACCCGTATCCTTAACTACCCTGTACAAGGGTTGGGTGCTGACCTTATGACTATAGCAAGAGTAAGTTTATATAATAAAATAATTAACATGGAAGGTGTTAAGTTAATTAATACTGTACATGATTCTATTATGCTTGACTATGATCCAAAGATATGTTATACTAATAGTATAGTAGAAATTGTAAGAGAAGCATTTCAAAATGTACCTATTAACTTTGGAAAGTTATTTGGTAAAGAATTCAACTTACCCATGAGAGTTGACATACAAGTAGGGAAATCATGGGGAAACCTAGAAGATCTTTAAGGAGATTATATGCAAGTAAACGTTGTAGATGTATCAAGCTTAAACACACACGCAGCTAAGAATGGTAGAACATACCAGTCTATTGAGGTGATGTATAAGAATGATCAAAATCAAGCACAGTCAAAAAAGCTAATGAGTTTTGCTAATCCGTCTGTGTTTAAAGCTGCCCAATCCTGGGAAAAGGGTGATGTAGTTCATGTATCAACAGAGAAAGATGCTAATGGTTATTGGCAATGGACAGCAGTAGGTAATGCAGACTCAGTACAAGATGTTAGAATATCTGAGGATGCCCCTACTCAAGCTAAGCAAAGTGCGACTCCTACTCGTGTAACAGGTAGTAACTACGAGACTAAAGAAGAACGTGCTGACAGGCAAGTACTTATAGTTCGTCAATCATCCCTGAGTAATGCAGTAGGAACATTAGCTATAGCAGGAGGAAAGGCTACTGCCAATGATGTAATTTCTCTTGCTAAACTCTATGAAGGATACGTATTAGGAGGTCCTTCGGAACAGCCATCAAACTCTGACATTCATGAGCTTGAAGAAGACTTATCTTTTCTATAGGATAATATGATAGCTTTAATTGACCATGATCTAGTAGTCTTTCGATGCGCAGCTAGCGCAGAGAATGATCCGTTTGGTATAGCAGTATACCGAGCAGAGGCATTGTTAGATGAGTTACTTACTAAGACAGGGTGCACAGAGTACCGTGCTTTCCTATCTGGTAAGACTAACTTTCGTAAAACAATATACCCTGAGTATAAAGCTAACAGAACAGCACCTAAACCTATTCATCTAGAAGCATTGAGAGACTATGCATTAGAAAAGATGGGAGCTGAATTAGCACCAGAAGGATTAGAAGCTGATGATGCTATGGGTATTGCTCAAATGGCATATGAATGGTCTAAAGATAATGATATGGGAGGTGAAGATGGTTATCTTGGTGATGGTGTTTACATTACAAAGAAAGAGCCTACTGTAATTGTATCCTTAGATAAAGATATGCTCATGATCCCTGGTAAACATTTTTCATGGGAGATTAAAGGTAAAGGATGGGTTAAACCTGACAAATGGACTAAACAGACAGAGCTCGGAGGACTAAGGCTGTTCTTTGAGCAATGTCTTAAAGGAGATACTGCTGATAACATCAAAGGTATTGAAAAGATTGGTGATAAAACAGCAAAGAAAATGTTAGCTGATTGCACTACAGAGCAACAGATGTTTAATACTGTACGTGCTGCCTATGACAATGATGAAGAGTTTATCATGAATGCAAGTTGTCTATGGATTCAGCAGCATGAGGGTGACGTTTGGAAGGATAGATTTGATGCCTATATTTAAATCAGGTTTAGAAGAAAAAGCTTGGAAGATATTAAAGCAACACTTTCCTAGAGTTACATATGAACCTGATCATATAGAATATCTTCAACCTGAGAAAGAAAGGAAATATAATCCTGACTTTAAGATGGGGAAAAATATCTATATAGAAGCTAAGGGTAAGCTTGACTTAGCTACTAGACAGAAGATGGTTTGGTTTAAGGACTGTAATCCTAGCATTACGATAATCTTTTTGTTTATGAATCCTGATAATAAAATAACAAAGAGAAGTAAAACAACATACGCTATGTGGGCTGATAAAGAAGGCTTCCTATGGCTAGACTTTAGAAAGGATTGGATAAATGATTATAAAGAACTTACAAGAAAACGATGATGGTAGTATGGACTTTGATTTTAAAGTTGATAAGACAGAGTCAGAGTTTTTAATATCTTTTGCTATTAAAGCTTTAATGAGGGAAGGTATTATTAAAACATCTCTTGATGAGCAATATGAGAGTGAGTACAACGTGGAGCTACCTAAGGAGGAGTTACATTGAAAACAGTAAAACATTTAGTTATCCCAGATACCCAGGTTAAGCCTGGGATATCCCTTGACTATCTTAGATGGATTGGTGAGTATGCTGCTGAAAAGAAACCAGATGTAATAGTTATGATTGGTGACTTTGCAGACATGCCGAGTCTATCTTCCTATGATGTAGGTAAGAAATCATTTGAAGGTAGGACTTATAAGGCTGACGTAAAGGCTGTTAGAAGAGGTATGGAAATCATGCTTGAGCCTATACGTAGAGAACAGAGAGCTATGGCTAGAGCTAAGAAAAAGATATGGAAACCTAGGATGGTACTTACCCTTGGTAACCATGAAGATAGAATTAATAGAGCTGTAGAGTATGATAGGAAACTTGACGGGCTTGTACAATTAGGAGATTTAGGCTATGAAGAAGCTGGTTGGGAAGTGTATCCATATCTTAACGTTGTTGTTATTGATGGCATTGCCTATAGTCATTACTTTGCTAGTGGTGTTATGGGACGACCAGTTACTTCTGCTGCAGCCCTTATTACTAAAAAGCATATGAGTTGCTTCGCAGGACATCAACAAGGTAGACAGATAGCATATGGACGTAGGGCAGATGGACATGAGATAACAGCTATCATTGCTGGTAGTGCTTATCTACATGATGAAGAGTATCTTAGTCATCAGACTAATCAACATTGGCGTGGTATTTATATGCTTCATGAAGTTAATGACGGTGCCTTTGATGAGATGGCTGTATCTTTAAAATACCTACAATCTCAATACAAATAGGTATTGACTTTTCAACTTAACTATGGTATAATAATAGTATGAAAAATGAAAGAAAACAAATAGGTGGTAATCATTATAAGAAATATGTAATTGAACCTATCGATTTTATTACAGCAAATAATATACCTTATATAGAAGGTAATGTTATTAAGTATCTTGTCCGTTGGAAAGATAAAAATGGTATAGAAGACCTTGATAAAGCGATACATTATATAGAACTCTTAAAAGAAATATATGATAAAACTAAAAGATAAACGAGTTTGTAATAACTGCAAACAACCTGCAAAAATCTGGCATAATAAACAGTGGTGGTGTACTATGGAATCACACTCTGGGACTTATAACTTAGTAGGTGTATGCGATAACAAGGAAAAAAGTAATGCCAAATAATACTAATGATTATGAAATCACTGGGGCAAAACTCTTTAGCAAAGTGCCCACTAATAACTACAAAGAAGGATGGGATAGAATCTTTGGTACACTATCCTGTAATCACTGTGATATGATCCAGGATAATAAAGACAATGTACTATGTCAATCCTGTGGTAAGGAAATTACGAAAGGTCGGTCATAATATGGCACTAACATTTCAAGAAGTTTGTGAAGAATTATCTAAACTAGACGAGACTACATTACTAGAAGTGCTTAACATCACCTCAGATGAAATCGTTAACAAGTTCCAAGATAAAATAGAGGAAGATTTAGAATCTTTAGCTATTGATTTAGAATATGAAAAAGATACTACATTAAATTTATTTAACCAAGATATAGATTAGGAGATAAGAAGTATGGATGTTTACCAATCGGTAATCGCTAGCTCACGCTATGCAAGATATATCCCAGAACAAAAGAGAAGAGAAACCTGGGAAGAAACAGTAGATAGAATGGTAAATTACCTTAAGTCTAAAAACCCTGGATTAGATACTGAGTTTAAAGAAATACGACAAGCTGTTCTTAATCTAGAAGTTATGCCTTCTATGAGATTACTAATGTCAGCAGGAGAAGCATGTGAAAGAGACAATATTGCAGCTTATAATTGTAGTTACCTTGCTATTAATAACAAGCGAGCCTTTTCTGAGGCACTCTACATACTAATGAATGGTACAGGGGTAGGGTTCTCCTGTGAACGACAAGAAATTAGTAAACTTCCAGCAATTCCAGACCAATTAGCAAAGTGTGATGATACTATTGTTGTAGGAGATAGTAAATTAGGTTGGGCTAAAGCCTTTAAGAAGCTACTCTCATCCCTCTGGGAAGGTGATATACCTACTGTAGACTACTCACAAGTACGCCCTTCAGGCGCTAGACTTAAAACCTTTGGTGGTAGAGCATCAGGACCTGAACCCCTTAAACGACTCTTTGACTTCACTGTTGACTCATTTAAGCATGCTAAAGGACGTAAGCTAAACTCTATAGAAGTACATGATATTATCTGTATGGTAGGTGAAATCGTTGTAGTAGGTGGTGTAAGACGTTCAGCACTCATATCCCTATCTAATCTTACTGATAAACGTATGAGAGAAGCTAAGATAGGTGCTTGGTACAATGATTATTCATATAGAGGACTTGCTAACAACTCAGTAGCTTATACAGAGAAGCCTGATATGGAAACATTCATGGAAGAATGGTTATCCTTAGTTAAATCTAAATCAGGTGAACGAGGTATCTTTAATAGAGTTGCTGCACAAACTCAAGCAGCTAAGTGGGGAAGACGTGAAGCAGACCTATCCTACGGAACAAATCCATGTAGTGAGATTATCCTACGTGATAAACAGTTCTGTAACCTTACAGAGGTTGTTATACGTCAAGGAGATACTGAGGATACATTAACTAACAAAGTACGCTTAGCGACTCTTCTAGGTACCTTACAGAGTACTTTAACTAACTTTCAGTTCTTATCATCAGAATGGATTAAGAATACAGAAGAGGAACGTTTACTTGGTGTATCATTAACAGGTATTATGGATGCTAAGATTACAGCTACTCCTGATCCTAAACTATTAGAGAGGTTACGCGATGTTGCCAGAGAAACGAATCACAAATACGCAGATCAACTTAACATTCCGAGATCGGCTTCTATTACTTGTGTCAAACCTTCTGGAACTGTCTCTCAGCTTGTTGATAGTGCTAGTGGTATACATGCTCGTCATAATGATTACTACATAAGAACTATCCGTATGGATAATAAAGATCCTATTACTCAGTTCTTAACTGATAAAGGGGTCAAGGTAGAACCAGAACAATTTAGACCAGAGAGTACATCAGTCTTTTCTTTCCCTATCAAATCACCTAAAGGTGCTATTACTAGGAATGATTTAACTGCTATTGCACAGCTAGAAAACTGGTTGATATACCAACGACATTGGTGTGAACATAAACCTTCTGTAACCATTAGTGTACGTGAAGAAGAGTGGTTAGAAGTAGGTGCCTGGGTATGGCAATACTTTGATGAAATTAGTGGGATATCTTTCCTTCCTCACTCAGATCATTCTTATGTGCAAGCACCCTACCAAGACTGTACTAAAGAAGAGTATGATGCCCTTAAGAAAGCTACTCCTCAACTTATAAATTGGACAGAGTTTATTGAAACAGATGATAATACACTAGGAGCACAAACATTAGCTTGTTCATCAGGAGTATGTGAGATATGAAATTGATCATTTCCCCAATTATGGGGGTTCATGTAGGGTTTGAATTAGCAGAAGCGGAAGTAGAGGGAGAAGCAATTGGGTACTTACTGATTGATTTTTTTATAATAAGATTTCAAATAGCGTGGTATAGATCATAATGAAACTAGGAATATTAGGAAGTAGAAGTATTACCGATGATGCTTTAGTTCTTAAGCTTGTAGATAAGTATGTAAAGGAACTAAAGCCTAGTTGTATACTAATGGGAGCAGCTAAAGGACCAGATCCTGCTATCTCTCACTATGCTCAATCACATAATATTGATATAGTAAGATTCTTACCTTACCATTTAATTGATGTTACTGCTAACTTTGATAGTAAGTATTTCTTTATACGTACTAAACAGATAGTTAATAACAGTGATCATCTATTAGTGTTTTGGGATACTTTTAGTAAGGGTACGCAATATGCGATTAGGTATGCTCAGAAGATCGATATTCCTGTAACCGTAATAAAGGTATCACAGTCCACAGATTAATAGGAGGGAACGTTAGTTCCTTCCACTCAATCATTTCCTAGAATAAGGATCTGGATCATTCATAAATTCTTTAACTGTCTTGTTGTTAAGATTAGGATTTTTCTCACCATCTTTACCAAAGAAACTCTTAGGTAATACAACCTTTAATAAATCATTAGGATTAGCATCCTTAAGAATAAACATACCTTCTGCACCAATTACCCAAGCTCTATTAAGATTATCAGGAGTAACCTTTACACCTTTAGTGGATAGTTGGTTAGTCAACACTGCGTTATAAGCCTTTCTATACTCTTCTTGTACAAGAGGATCATTATAATCTTTATCTTTTAATTCTGGATTAAACTTAATAGCTTCTTGCCTAGCATCATCCGTCATTTGATAAAGACCTCTAGCAGTACTATTAGGGTTCTCTGCTAAAGGATCATTGTTAGATTCTTTTAGCTTAACATCTGCATCAGTTAATGTATTTGTATTAACTATAGGTTGTTCTTCCTTAGGAAAGTGTCTATCAAGAGACCACCAATAATCAATAGCCTCAGATGCTTTTTTAGGAGCTTCTTTTACTGTTTCTACTGCTTGTTCCCACCAATTAGCCATATTATTTAGGTTTCCTAACTTCTCTACCATCAGGTAAAACAACAATATCATTATCACCAACAGCACTAGGATTAGCTTGAGCTTCTTCATAGGTCCACTTTCTACCAGTTGTTGTAGATTGCTTTGCTTGTCCCTTAATATTAAACATAGGGAACTCTGTATTTAATATATCTTGAGAAATTTCAGAAGGTTTTTTACCTTGTATTTTTGCCTGTAATAATACATAGTTATTCAGTCTCATAACATTTTTATTAACTTTAGTATCAGAAGGATAGTAGAATAAACCATCTACCATTATTAACTCAAGTCCATCTGGTATGGTAGTAATTAAAGCTTCTTTATATTGAGCTAAATTATTTAACATACTAGCACTAAAATCACCATTCTGCATTAAAGTATCTAGTACAGACTTATCAATTTGTGTAGTTAATAAAGGTAAAAGTTTGTCTTGTTCTATAAATTTATTATTACCAGACATACCATCTACTTTTAAAAATAGATTATTAAAAAATCCTTTTGTTGTTACTTGCAATTCACCTTGTTTTAATTCTGCTGCAGCAAGATTACTAAAAGAACTTAATGCTTTATAACTATTTAAAGCTTTCCATTCTTCAACTCCAGGAGAATCTGGAGCTAGTTTACCACCCTCTCTATTAATTATACTAAATAATCCTTTTTTTAGGTCCACTACTTCTGCGTCTGTAATTGTAGCAGTTACACCAAGATTACCAGAGGTTAGTATAGCCCAAGTTTCTACTGTAAGTTTTAAATTTTCAACTTTTGCTCTATTAAAACCATTTCGAAGTTCTACAATTTCATTACTAAGATTAAATATATCACGTTGTTCTGTTAAAAAGTCTTTCTTATTTCCTGGAATATTCTTTTTAAACTCATCTTCTAATGATTTAATTAATTCTTTTTGATTAGTATGAAATCTAGTAAGATTAGCTTTTTCTGAATCTGTAGTAGAAGGTTGATTACCTACAAACCAATCTAAATACTGATAAGAATTACCAACTAATCTTTGACGAATATCATTCTTTTGGTCAACTGGCATGTCGCTGTCTTCTAAGAGTTCTAATTGTCTAAATAAAGTATCCCATCTCTCTTGAGCAGCCCCATATATACCAGAACTTGGGAAATCCTTTTTAATATTACTAGCAAATATTTGTTTTTCTTCTTCAGAATATCTTGTCTTAGCTGCAACTTCCCTCTCTAAAAGAATATCATCTCTCTGTTGTTGTTTTTCTTGTAAATAATTAATCTCAATTTCATCTTGATCCATATTCTGCCATACTAAACCTTGAGTAGTTAAGTAGTCTGTTTTTTCTTTAAATGCTGCAGCCTCTGCTTTTCTTTGAAATTCTATAGCATCTATGTCAGCTTTAAGTAAAGTAGAAGTCATACCACGATTAAAGACTTGATTCATTTTTGCTGCAATCTTATCTACATAAGCAGGATTCTTCTCACCTAAGTCTAGTGCAGCTTTCTGTGCTCTAGCTTGAAATTCATATGGAGATATTACACCCTGTGCTTTACCTAGGGTTAACTTATTAGTAACAATATCTAATTCTTTTTCCCAAGGAAGCTTATCTGCTTCTGGATTACTTGCAATCTGGTCTGTTAAAAAGTCCTGTTTAGCTTGTAATGTTTCAATGTTAGAAGCACTTTGAAGCTCGTAGTCTGTAGCAAGATCTGTCGCTTCTCTTTCTGCAGCACTCATAGTTAAAGATTCATCTAGAAAAACAGCACCTTTTACAGCCGTATCTAGCACCTTTAAAGCTCCACCTAGAGCATTATACTTAGCAGGCATATCTTTAGGACTAGTATAAGTTAGTCCAGGAGAATTGCTATCTATCATTGTTGTATCAAAAGTTGCCATTCTAGTTTCCTCGTATTATTGTTGGTTGTCCTATTGTAACTTTAGGTTCTGGGTCTTCTAGAGTTTGATTTTTTACAATACTATTTATCATATCATGATAGTTTTGTTTATATTCATCCTCTATGTTTGACATATCAATTGCTTTTCGAGCATCCCTAATTTCTGTATCAGTCATTTCACCACCTATTAGAACTCTGTCCATATATTTTCTAATAAACTTCTCAGCAATTGGAGTCTTTTGTTTACCCATTAATGACATAACTTCTTGTACAAAAGCAGTATGTTCTACTGAATGAGAAATAAATCCTTTATTATCTAGGATTAATTTATATTCTATAAGAGCACGAGACACTTCAAAATAATCAGGAGCAGTACCATCAGCTTTCCTTGCTATAATTTGCATAAATCGTTTAGCATGGGCTTTAAGAGATGCTTGTCTTTCTTTATCAGATGTACCAACTTCCCATAATGATTTATTTTTTAAGGTAGGAACACCCCATAGGTTTTTAAATACTAATTCAGAAGTAGTATAATCTAAACCATAGTTATGTCCAGTTTTAGTAGCAACAATATTCTGAGCTTCTAATTGTTGTTTAAGATTAATACCAGCTTTGACTGGTGGTAAGAAATCAGCTATTGAAATTAATGATTTTAATACTCGTTCTTCTTTGAATGCTTCTGGATTACGTATCCACATTTCTGTAATCTCTTCGCCTATTCCCCAGGTTTTTTTTACAAATGCTATGGTAGCACCTACATTTCTTGTATCTACATCATCATTAAGTATACCAAGCATAAAAGCACTAATCTTACTCCAAGGTCCTAGCATTGAATCTTTATTAGAATATAAACCAAATACATCACCAAAGACAGATTCGGAATCTCTTTCACCTTCTTTTCCAACAAGAGAATCTCCAACTTTATTACCAAGAATATAAAATACACTTACTTTTTTTAGTAACTGTGCAAAATTATAAAGCGTTCCATTTTCTGATTTTTCTAAAGTATCTATGAGATAAGCTTGTATTGCAAAAGCAGCAGTTCCATATAATGCATAGTTATATCCAATGTTTTTTAGACGATCTTTTTTACCAAATGGAGTAGCATTTGGATTAATTGCAGCTTCATTCATTCTAATACCAAACGATTCAAACTGTCCTACAGAACGTAATGTTATACTTGCTTGCCATTCAAGTGCTGTAATAGTAGTCATACTTCCTGATAATCTATAAGCATCAAACATTATTTGACTTAAATTAGCTTGAGTTCTCCAATTCTTGCCTGGATTAGTAGTAATCCAATTACGTAATGCTACAATAGTATGTCCATCTCTACTTATGAGTTCTCCTAATTCAAAACCATACTCAGTAAGTAATTCAATAATTTTATTATATGCATTCTTTCCTTCCCCTAGTTTACTAATTGAGTTAAGTCCAATACCTTTAGTAAATAAATGATCAGATACTAAAGAAAAGGCTGCTTCTCTACCACCTTGTAGTAGTAAATCCAAGTCTTTACCAGTAAGATTTAGACCACCAGTAAACTCTTGACTTACTAAAATATTCTCTTGTTCAAACATATAATCATGTATACGTTCAAGATCTAATTTACCACTTGCAAACTGGCGACTTTGTATAAATCTACGAGTCATTAAGGCTATAGCATAATGTAAATTTCTAGTAAAGTCAACTGGATTTTTACTTACAGTTAATAACCCACTAAGTGGAGCCATAGCTTGTAGTGGTAATTGTTTAGTAATATTAAGCATAATTTGAAAAGTAGTTACTGTTTTAAGTAATAAACTAGCAGCTTCCTGTGGACTTCGTTGAACAGACCTGGCACCTTTAGCCATCCAAGAAGTAAACTTTTTATTTTCTGTAAGATTACCAACAGAGTCTGCCATTTTTCTAATACTATTGACAGCAACTTTAGTATCTATTGCAGCTCTACCCATCTCTTTATTATAAATTAACCACCAATCAGCTCGAACTTGCTTACCAAACTCTTCAAATCCAGGAACATCTTGAATCTGTGAAACTTCTCTAGGAAAGTTTGACTTAGCAGCAACTTGAGATTCTAAATCTAAATTGTTTAATGGCTGGCTACTAACAGGATTATCTTGTATCCTAACTCTAGGATCAGGTTTATATGTCTTTGACCATTCATTTTTAAGTTGATTAATACCTATTTGACCAAAAGCAGTTTGACCTATAGTTGTTCCAGTACGAACAGCAGTTTCATAAGGATCAGATCTAACTTCAAAGTCTAATCCTTCATTTCTAAATCGTTGTCCTTGAACTGATTGTATTTCTCTAATACGGAAGTCAGCAACATCTTTAATAGTTAATTCTTTTGCCTTAGTAATAATAAATAAACTGTCAGGATTATCAAAGATATTCTTTTTAGACCAAGAGTATGCCTTAGCTTTAGAGGATCTCATAGCGGTTACTTGAGCAAAAGGCATCATACTCTGCATAATTTCTGCTCTAAGTAGACTTTCTGATTTAGAAACAAGCTTTCCTGTTACATCAAGTATACGTTTATTACCTAGATTCTCAAACTTACCAGTAGTAAAATCAATTTCTTTACCATTAATTCTTACTTTTAAAGGAATCTCTAGAATAGCATAGGTTTCTTCATGCACCTTAGGAGCATGTCCAGGTCTTCTAGGTAATACATCATTAGGTAATGGTTGTGATTTTAGTGCACCAAAAGCACCATACTGATAAATAAAGCGTGTAGTATCATCTACATGATTCCTAGAAAGCCTATATACCTGCTGATTAGGCATCTTGTTTTCACCAATAACATAATGAGTTTTAACGGGACCAATTTCAGGAGACCAGAGTATTGCTTTATTATTAGAAAAATCCCATATCTCTAATCGTAATGCTTCACCAGTTTCTGTAAAGGCTAAAGGATCTCCTGCTTCAACAGCAAACTTATCTTTTATAGGTAGTACATATGAGGGAGCATCAGTACCATCAATATTTAATCTTTGTGGTTTTACATAGAATGCTTTATCAAAACCAGCATCTACTAAAATATTCGTATAAGTAATATTATCAGCTTGATACTTAGAGTTGTCAAAGATTCTATATATAGTTAGACCTACTTGAAGTTTTAAGGTCTCTTTATAATCAGGAGAGTATCCTAGGACATCAGTAATTTCATTTACAGTTAATTGATCTTTACCTCGACTATCTTGATATTCAAGAAGTCTAGCTAACTGATTTTGTTGCAGCTTATTTAATTCTTTTTTAATTGCATTATGTAATTGCCTTTCTTGTTGTTTAAAATAAGCACTCTTCGTTAAACTATCTTGATAGATCCTTTTTTCTGTAGCTTTATCATATCTACCATAAGTAAATAACTGATTGATAAGTCCAGTACCTGAGTTAGATACTTCAGTATTATATAGAACTCGTTGTGCTCTATCTGTTAAAGAGTCTGTTGGAAATCTATCTGATGGAGTATGACCAAAAGAATTAAACAGACTATCATAAACATTACCGTCAGGTCTCCAAGTAATAACAAATTCATTTATACTTACAGGAACTGAAGGATTATTTATTTTATCCAGAGCAATTGCATTTATTCTATTTTCATAGGCTGCTTTTGCTTCTCCAGGGAATTCTGGATTATAATAATGTGCTATTTCATGTTGAGTTACAAAGTCAATCCAGTCTTGAGGAGTTGTAAAGATATTTTCTGGCAATGGAGTAACACCAGGTACTCTTGGTGTAGTCCAAGGTTTATTTTCAAAAGATTTAGTTAGAGCTGTCTCATCAACAATAATCTCATCTAATATTCTTTGTTCTTTATTTTTCCATTTAGTAGTAGCATGAGCACCATTAGATCTACCAGTAGGTTTATTTACAACTTTAGGTCCACTAAGATAATCTGGCATAGTGCTTGGAGTAAATTCATTTACTACATTATTAAGATTATCTAACTCTTGAATAAGAACTTCACCAGGTTTTACAGCACCTTCAGCATCTACAAAGTTAGCCTTAATACTTTCTAATACTTGGTTATAAGCAGGAACAATCTCATGAACTTTATAGTTTTCTACTGGTGATTTTCTAAATGGTAAACTAATACGTAACCCAGTAGGAGTTCGTACAAAGGTTTGGAAGGTATTAGAAATAATCATTGGTACTTCAGGAACTATACCATCAAGGGTTATTACTATTTGATCAATAAGATTATCAACTAATGGAGTATCAGCTAAATCAGGATTCCTAATAAGCAGTTCTCTTTCTCTTGCAGCCGTAAGTTCCATCTGAGTTACTCTAGAAATATCAGTATTAAACCCAAACTCTGTAGTTTTCACAATATTACTATTAGGATCTGTTAGATAATGAATTAGTTGAGATCTATTTAAACCAGAAACTTCTCCTAGTTGTCCAGTCTCATCTTGTATAATACTATCTACTAACTTACTACCTGCTTTTTTATTTGATTGAGTCATAGTAACAATAGGGGAATCAGGATTTACTGAGACTTTCTCAGATCCTCTAACCTTAGTTGTTTTTTTATTAAACTCTTCAGCAGACTTTCTATTAGCTTCACGTATAGCAGTAGCAGCAGTAGCTCGCTGTGAAGAAGATTTTTCACTGGCAGTTGGGGGAATGTTTGATCCTGGTACTTGTGAATCAGTGCTTAATTTCTTTCGTGTAGGTAACTTTAATTTAGCTAAACCAATAACAGTAAGTATCTCAAGTGGAACAATAACTGCTTGAGGATCATTAGGATTTAATGTAGTACCAGCCCAATTAAAAAACTCACCTAAGGTATTAAATGTTCTACCAAGAAGTGTTTGTTGTAGTAGTTCAGGAGGATACCCTAAAGCAGTCAAACTCTCTTCAACAATATCAGCCCACTGTTGTGTCCAAGCTGTCTTATTCTTTTCTTCTATATCTTTACGAGCTTCTGTCCATGTTTTAGTATTGTATCCTGACTCAATACCAAGGGTTAGTAATGCTTGTGAAGGAAAGATACGTGATAATACTTCTTTCGTAATTGATAGTCCAAGTCCGCCTAATGCAGGATTAGCTATTTTTTGTCCTAGTAACTCAAGCATATTCTGAAACCATGGAAGACTTTTACCTAGTGCCATATCCCAAACAAATATTAACTCAGCTTCCGTACTATAAGCAGCTGCAGGGTCTTCTAAATCCATTCCCAGTTCTAATTTCTTAGCTACTGTTAGTATTTTATTAGCTGCATCATCTGGAGTAACTTCTGCAGTATTTTTACCATTAGCTTTAAGATTAGTTATTAGTTTTGCTTTGTTTTGCTCATACTTAAGTTTATCTACAACAAGGAATACGTCTTCAATAGCTTGATCATTTTGATCTAAACCATTTTCAAGAAGATAGTTACTAGTCAGTTGTTGAATAACTTTATCTTTAATATCATTTGAGATAGTAGAAGTATTAACATAGTTTTGTAGTGTAGCTTTCTTAAATTCTTTATCTAATTGAGGATCTTCTATAATAGAATTAACTGTTTCTCTAGTAATAAAGTCTTGCTCTTGCATCCATTGAGCTCTTGCTTCTTCAACTAATAAAGAGTATCCAGTTTCTTCTTGTTGTAGTCTAGCTTTTTTATAAAGTTCTACAGGATCTGATACATCATCCTCTGTTAATAAAGTGCTATAAAATATATCATCTTTATTACGTTGAGGAATACTAACTTGTTCTTCATAGTCAGAAAAAGGAGCTCCACCATTTAAAATAGATTCAGTCATTTATATCCTTAAGCTAAACCAAAGATACTAGCTATGTCTTTACCCTTGGTTAAAGCTGTATTACCTAAGGTAGAAACGTCCGACCACATACCTGAAGTTGCGTTTGCAGTATTAGCTTGTGAACCATAGTTAGCAGCTGCAGTATTAAATCCTGAGATTTGATTTCCTACATCTTCAGCTACATTAATATTACCTAAATTAGCAGATGTTTGTGTTCCAACAGAACCAACTGATCCAGTATAAGAAGAGGTTCCGCCAGAACCCAATGCACCAAGATTTCCTTCCATCTTTCCTTGAGAAATACGAGCATAGCGTATACTTTGATAACGACTCAGCCTTGATTGTAATTGATTATATCTATTTCTTGCTTCATCAGCTAAGTTTGCTTGTTCAGTCTGAGCTCTCATAGCATCAGTACTTTGACTTATATACTTTTGAGATTGAACATTACCAGCAACACTAGTAAGTAAACCAGCACCTTGAGCAATATTACCATACCCACCTGCCGCAGATACTATACCAGATAGTCCTCCAAACGCAGAGGTTGCTGTTCCAATTCCTCCTGCTGTTGATAATAGAGTTGGGAATGTAGAGGAAGCTAGTGTACCAGCTGTTGACGCTGCAGTTAAAGCCCCAAATCCATAGTAAGCTCCAGCAGCTAATGCTGCAACTGGAGCTACTTTTTTTACTACTTTTACTACTGCTTTCACTGCTTTTTTATATTCAGGAAGACCTGTATTAGGATTAATTGTACCTGATCCACCATGAGATTTAAGTAAAGCAGCCTCTTCAGGATTAATATGAGCAAGCATGGTATCCCCATCTTGTCCTAAACCTGCAACTTCACGATAGAGTAGTTTAAGTAAGTCTACTTTTTCTTCAATAGTTAGTTGTGTAACATTCATTTTAAATCTCCAATACTGTTAAATAATTAAGTAAACCTTCTTCTGTTAAAATAATACCATTTGGAACTTGCTTAAAACCAAATAACTCATTAAATTTTCGTTCTTTTTTAGTCTCACATATACCATAAATATGAAAAATCTTTTTAGCTTTTAATATTTCTTTTATTGTATTTAAACCTATTAGCAACCTTCTGTATAGTCTAGGAGTTATTTTATTTATGTTACCTTCTTCAAAATGCATTACCCAGGCACCAAGTGTTATTTCATAAGAGATACTAACAGATGCACCATATTCGATGTCATTCCAAATCTCTTCCATAGTTTATTGCGTTGATAACATAGTTACTGGAAGACCCCATCCTAGTAATCTCATATCTTTACCTGTATCAGAATAAATATATAAACTTAAACATTTACCAGAACCTCTAAGTTTATTTTTAGTAACTACTAAAGAGTCACCATTATCATATGTATCAGCGACACCTGAAGGAGTATAGTTTCTTAGTATTCTGTATGCTTGAAAAGGAGTTCCCCATTTGCCATTAGCTATCGAATTAGCCCAGTTCCATTGTGCTTGTACAATACAAGAAGATTGATTAGATAAGACTAAATCTGTACCAGATGTTTCAAAACCATCTTCTGTTTTTTGTAAATAAAAGAATATATACGGGACTTGTTTTTCTAACATAAGATCACCTAAGAGTTCATACCCTGTTACTAAATAACTAGAGTAGTCTACTCCTACTGTGTCGGCAGTTTTCCAATCTACAAAGTCATTACTATTATATTTAGATAAAGTAAAAGAAGTATCTACTATTGTTAAAAAACTAAACTGGGCAGTACGATTTACTGGAACGTCATCATCTACTACTACAACATTACCATCAGTAACAATTACAGTTTCTATGCCTGCTACAATAGATTCTTCTCTAGAAGTAACTGAGTATCCTGGAATATCTACATAATCTGCAACATATGGAGAAGCCTCTGCTAAAGAAGATAACTCATTTTTATACCAAGCAGTTAAAGTTAGATCATAAATTAGTTCTTTATTATATTTATTAATAGAAGTAATATTTGAATAAGTAGCAGAATCATTATATAAAAATCTTACTCTATTCTCTTTTTCATCATAAAAACCACGAGCATTATTTTTACCATTTTCTGGAATTTCTAAGTAGAGTTTTTGTATAGATGTTAATGAGATTGATTCACTAGCAAATCTACCAGATCCCGCTTCTGGTTTAAGTAAGTATATACCTGCTCTAGACCAATAAATAAAGTTACCATTAACATTAACAATAGCCTTTGCATTAAAGACACCATTTGTAGATATCTTAGCAGCCTGAAAAGATGTTGCAATAAAGCCACCAGTATCTCCATAAATTTCCCAGATACCATTCTCTGCAAATACTAATATAGAAGCCTGTGATGCTACAATCTTTACAATACGAGTTATCTCTGGTATTTGTATTGATCCACCATCCGTATCTATTAGATCATTAATACCTGGATCTGTAGGATCTGCTTCTTGGTAACATATACCAAAGTCATCTTTATTTCTAATAACTCTAGAAAAGAAAATATATCCTGAGTAGTTGGGAGATCTTGAGTCTCCTCCAGAAATACTAGACTCTATACCAGCATAAAAGATTCGTTGTGCATAGGATGTTACAGATCTAATCGTACCTTGTTCCTGATCTATAGGTAAACCAGAAGTAACATCTGATTTAGTCATTCTTGAAGTACCCCGATTAAATGCATCAATAATAAAACTACCTTTAGCTATTTGATAGTTTGATTGTGAATTCTTAACTAGAGTAGCTGGATCATATTTTTCATAATCTGGTGAAGCAGCATTAGATAATTTACCTAATGTCCAGTTATCTGAATTACTAGGGTATTGTCCAATCTGTGTAAAAGTATATGTTAAAGCATCTGCACCAGTACTTGTAACAATATTCTTATTCCAACCTTGATTACGTAAGTTATACTTATGTGTAGCACTTAATGTAACAGGTCTAGTATCAATAAATAAACCATCATCTACACCATAGATATCACGAATATTAATTGTAATTTCTGTTTGAGAAACAAGTCCTGTACTAGGAGTATAAGTTAAAAGTATTGGTTTAGCTAGATCTTTAGAAACAATAATACAATTATTATTAATAACAGAAGTTTCAATATTACTATTACTTAGTCCTGCAATTGTAATAGGAGCTCCACCATTCTTAAGATTAGATGATGGAGCATCAGTTAGTAAATTCATAAACCAAAGTTTATCTTTAATACGGACTATACCAAGAGAGACTGTAGTATCTCCACCAGGAGATTCCCAAGGATGAAAGGATTGTTTACCCTCAGCTATATCAGTAGAAGTAAGCCCTGAAGATACTAAAGTATAAGAAGATTCATAGTCTACCCCTAATCTTCTATAACGAGAACCATCACGATTAAGCACGAAGTTAGCCTCATCTACAGAAGCATTATCTGGAAATGTTAATTGGTTAGCTTCAGTAACTAATCCTTTTACAAAGGATCTAAATGCTTTTTCGCCCTTCTTAGCCATCCTAATCCTCTATGATTTTAGCTTGCTTAGCTTCGTATTTTGCTTTGGCTTTGTCTGCAGTATTAATTTGTTCTTTTGGAATATTACTATTAAGATAGTTTTGTATAAATATATCTAACATAGATAATGATGTAAACCTACCAGTTAACTCTTGTGGAAGTTCTCCTCCACTATTCCATTGTAGTATATAGTGTGCTGTACCTGGTTCAATAATTGCTTGTAATTCTTTAGTACTATGAGTTGTCCAGCTTTTTGAAACATTGGTCATGTCTATTTCCTTTTTGTTTTTAATGTTTTACTAAAGCTTCCAGAGACATTCTTAAACTTTGTTCCATCCATTGTAGTAGATATCCCTCTCTTAAGCTTTTTCTTTTTCTTTGCTCCATAGACATCACCTTTAATAAACGGTTTAGTATCCCAAGTATTCATTAGTAATTAGGTGTCCTTTTAGTTGCTTTGTTTCTACCATAGTTCGGATAGGTAATACCTTTCTCAATCTTCCAAGCATCCTGACTCATACGTCTTCGTTGAGTAGTAGATATCTGTTCTGCCTTTTGATTAGCCATCTGTTTAAGTGTTAAGAATGCAGCTGACTTAGCTTCATTTAGAAGGTATGTAAACATTTGAATTGGTAGGTCTGGAATAAAAGTATCTTCTAAAGTAAAAGCAATAGAGCGTTTACCCCAGCATTGTGTCTTAGAATTTTGTAATGTAGATTCAATAGTAGAAAGATAAGAATCAAATACTAATGTTACATCATCAAATGAAGTAAAGTATTGTGGTGCTTTATTCTTTAATACATTAATACTAATACCTGTAGAATCTATAACTTTTACTACATCGCTAGATGTACTATCTCTTCCATCAACAATATACATAAAATCTTCTGGTGCTTTATATTCAACTAATTGAAATAGATCTCTAGCTGGGTCAGTTTGTTTACAGTTATACTTAATCCATTTTAAATCAATTACATCATCAGGTAGTGCCATATGTGAAGGTCTAGCAATAGTACCACCAGTATTCATCTGAAAGAGTTC
>FLOH01001189.1_pt1 | contig 42134 bp, 67 predicted proteins | sample 756751 | NCBI WGS metagenome assembly FLOH01 (sample SAMEA4026879, study PRJEB14308) | marine metagenome | biome: coastal water; material: water | depth 74 m
TAGTCATCTGCCTTAGTATTAAACTCTTCTATAGCTTCTCTAGTTTTGTATTGAGCTTCGCTATGGACCTTCTCATGGCAATTATTAGTACCCTTACCACTCACTACATAATGACCACACATAGGTAATAACTTAGTATCATTCTTAGCTCTAGTCATATCCTTATCTACATGGTGTGCAGTGTTCTTACAAGGTAGGTAATAATACTCATCCTTATACTCAGAATACAGCTTCCTATTACCTGTAGCTGTATGTCCGCATATATGGCAAGGTAGTTGCTCTATGTACTCTTTGTAGTCCTTATCTATTATACGCTCTACCTTCACTTCTCATATCTCCTTTTAGATATCCTTCGAAGTCCCATAAAGTTACCATACCTATCCATATTAGCCTGATACTCCTTACCTTCCTTATCCCTTAGTACACCTAGGTCCATATCTATCACATTCTCTGTACTTAGTAATGGTGTACCTTTACTCTTCTTCTTAGGTTTACCACCATTCATATTAGGACCATATCTAAATGTAGATCTACTCATACTATACCTCCATAGGGATGAATTCTGCATGACTGCCACTAAATACTACTCCACATCCTAGTACACCCTTCTTCTTAAGATATTTACCATAACACATGGCTAATGATGTATTATCTACTAGGCATCCTACATTTAATCCAAAGATAAGACTATTATGATTAGCACTATACTTAGACCCTGCCTCACTATGGGTATGTCCTTGTACAAATGATGTCCTCTTATAGATAGCAGTAGATAGGGCCCCATTAGGTCCACTACTACCGCATCCATGTTCACATAATACATCAAACTCTTTAATGATATAATTTAATGGGTTTACTTTCCATCCCTTGGGTAACCCTAATAGGTCTTTCCAATCCTTCATAAACTCTAATGGTACTCCTAATGCTTTTAGGCTAATCTCTGGTCTATTATCATGGTTACCCAGTATCAATACCCCTTTAGGAAATACTTTAGTTAGTTCTTTACTGAATTCTAATGCTTTAAAGTATTCTTCTTGTGCCGTAGGGGTACCTGGTTCCTTGGTATACTTACTAATAGCATGGAAATCAAATATATCACCTATGTGTATTACTTGTTCATTACACTTATATTTCTTATGTACTTCCTTAAGGAACTTGATAGTATCCTTATGATGATACGGTGCATGTGTATCGGGGCAGATAAGGTAAGGCTTATGTTTTCGTTTAAGAATTTGCATCATTACCTCCAAAATATGCTTTCTCTTTATTCATAGATATATCCAGATCCCTTTCTAGCTAAAAGGTTTAAACATCTAAGTATAAATTCTGCATCTTCTTTAGAGATATCCCATTCATAACACATTTCTTTTCCTGCCTCTGTATAAATACCATACCCTGCATTGGTATCTTTCAGAGTGTATGGCCCTTCTCGTGTTAGTCTGATCATATCATCTGTTTTAAACATCTTTATCCTCCTCTGGACATACTATCACATTGTCCTCATCATTGTCAAGCATCTCTGCACATCTTTCACAAGTGATAGTATCGTTATCTATCCTTATTGCCCTACCTCTGATTATATCCTCACATATAGAGCATCTCATATTATCCCTCTGCGATGTCTGTAGTTCCATTTGTTTGATCTAGATTCTCTGCACCTTCGGTAGGGGTAAAGTCTAACTCAAAGGCAGTCATATCTTTAATTGTACCAGCTACATCTTTTAATGCTGGATGTTTAGGGGCTACGTTCTCTACCTTATACTGTGTCTCATAGCCCTTACCTGTACGTTCTATGGTTATTACTGCTGTTTTTAGGTCTCCACCTGCTTCTTTTACTTCTTTTAAAGCTCCGCTCAATGCAAAGAATAACCTAGTAGATTCTGAATCAATGAACTTGAGGGTAGCCTTATCAGTATCATCTATTGTTAAGAAGTTTGCTTTGAACTGTACTGTCTTCTTCATTCCTAATTTACATCTCTCACATTTATCCTTACCATTACATTCATATATTTTCTGACCTGCTTTATGTACCCATCTACTTACTACTGCTCCTAATATTACACCTTGTACTTCACCATTACTGAAGTCTACTCTATTAGGGTCCTTTACAAACTTTGACTCTCCTAGCCCTGTTACTTCTTGTAGTTCCATAATACTCTCCTTTTTTGTGCTAAAGTCTAGCACGTAGTTTTTAATAAGCTCCTCCAAAGGCCACTTATACTTTACATCTAACTCATCTATATCTCTTACTCTACCTTTTAATAGATCATTGAAGTACATCCCTTTAAATATATCCATTAATCCTAGGAACTTATACATCATATACTCATGGTTCCTATACTTAAGATCTATTACCTTACTAGATATCTTATCTATATGTATTATACGTACTCTCTTTACTGGTATTCCTTCCAATAATAGAGCGAGCATGTAGGAAGCTAGTTGCCATCCATCCTCTTCCTTAACCTGTCTACTAGTCTTATAATCCCATATCTCATATTCATCATTTACCTTTACTAGTACATCAAATCTACCAGCATACTTGTATAATGTGTTACAACAGGCTCTTTCTACCTCTATTACTTCTACTTTACCCTCATTCATGTCAATTAATGATACTAATTTGATATAATTCTCTAATATTGCACTATATCTGGCTTCCAGCTTAGGGTCTATCTTAAAGGATTCTCCTAACTGGGCTCTATTGTACTTTTCTAGCACTGCATGGATATTAGTTCCGATAGTACCTGCTGCTTGTAGTCTCTTAGCTGACTTATCATCTTTCTTATACCCTCTGTACCTATAGGTCTTGGCGATAGCCACAAGAGAAGAAGAGGAAACATAGGGATATGGGTCAGTATCAAATAGGTACCATCTCCTGTTATCTGCATCTTTCCATACTTTAATAGCTTCCATCATTACCCTTTCAGTGTCTTACCACATCTTTGGCATAGTTTAAATAGTCCTATATACCTAGTACAGCAAGTCTCTATTGCCTTCGGAGGGAGCACATCTACAGTCTGTGACATATTACCAAGCTTGTCTACATATGGCTTTGGTGCATTACTCTTTAGTAATTGCATTTCATCAGCATCAGCCCAAGTGCTTCCAGGTACAAACGCAAATGCTATATGATATACAGGCTCAGGTCCATTATCAGATATATTTATGACTTCTCCTTTTAGTGGTCCTTGTCCTCCAGATAGATACATTACTTTATCACCCATGAAATACTTACTCATCACTACCTCCTATTGTTTATGTCAACCACCAGTACTACCACAACCTGCTGTTAATACTATCGTTATACTTACTACTGCCGATAATATTATTACCAATAACCATCTCATATTACCTCCATACCCTAGGGTTACTATTAATTCCTTATGAAAGTCTCTTACAGGGCATCCTCGTGATGCTCAGGCCCTATCTGAGAGCAGTTTGTAATCTCTTTGTATAACTGGTGTACTCTCTGTCTAGATACATTATTCAATATCTCACCTATTTCAGTTAAGGTATATCCTAGTGCTATATTAGATACTATGATCTTACCTCTGTTATCTAAGGATTCATACTTAATCTTAGCATCTATTACATCTGTATTGACTCCGAAGCTGGATCTTACCTGTTCTATTTTCTCTTCGATAGTCAAAGGACCTCTAAACTTCATATCATTCTCTATATACTTCCATATTCTAGCTCTTACATGTAGTGTAATTAGTGCATATAGGTGTTCACCACTCTTATCAGGGTGTAGTATGACACAATTCCATGCACCTAGATATGCTTCAGCTAATAGATCATCTTTATTATGATAGTTCCTAAAGGTAAGGTACTTTCTACCCCAGTAACCACATATCTTTTGAGTCCTAATATCTAGCATATCTCTCCATTATTAGTAAACTCACCCATTACTTCTTCCATACCCTCTTCGCAGTCATCACAAACATTAATACCCTCTAATATCTGTGATATATTTAAAGGGTCTCCACATACTATACATGTCTCTTCATTCTCTGATTTCCAACTAGTAGCCTGTCCCATTACTACCTCCTTTTGTGATATTGTAACATAATCCTATTTGGTTGTCAAGTCCTTGACGCTCCTTCTCTGATTTTAGATACAAGTACGAAATAACTCAACTTCCATGATCTCTCACAATTATACTTAATTATACATAATTATAATTGGCATATATATTGCATACCGATTCTGACTGCAAATAGTATACCATAATCAATAAAATTAAGTCAATAGATGTAGACAATAACCATGCCAACTATAGACCCTACCTCTAACAATTTACTTTAACTATTTAAAATAATACTTTGGCATGAATATTGCCTTGTTGACTTACCATTCTATCGGTGTTATTCTAAATTTGAAAGTGGGGTGATAACAATGCTAAATAAAACACAAATAGAAACAATGGGTTTATTATGTCAAAACAAACATCGTTTAGAAGGTAGATTGGAGGTATTAAAAATAGCGATATGTGATATCAAGCATATTCCGAATGATAGTTATAACAATAAGGGGTTAGTCAGGTTATACGAAGACCTACAAAAAAAAGACCTAATAGAATTGGATATAATAACCAAAGAGCTAGCTAAACTGTATAACATAATGAAGGGATAATATTATGACTTATGTGATAGGTAATTATAAGACTAATCAAGGTATATATTACAGTGTATTATGGTTATATACAGGGTGTAGGGTGTTAGGGTTTACAAGTGGTAAAGAGGCTAGCAATTATGCTAATCGAAACATATGGAAGGGATTATAATATGATAACATATGATAAAGCTAATGAATTATTGACTGGTAGATGTAAGGATAGTCGTAAAGTAGCTAATAACACTTATCTACTTCGAAGGGATAATGATATCGCAGTAAGGTTACGTAATACCGATGTAGTGACTATTAAGGCCGATAATACATTTATCCTTAATAGTGGCGGGTGGTTAACCCTTACCACAAAAGATAGGATTAATTGCTATTCACCCGCTAGCATATCTCAACGTAAAGGTATATGGTATCTTGATAATAGATATCTATACCAAGACAATATGGCAGTGAATATGGAAGGTATGCCTTTGGACCCTGTATCAGATATCGAAGTCAAAAAGACTGAAAAGCTTAAAGGCAAGCTTGATAGAATGGTATCAAAATACATAAAAGACTTTATAAAACATATAAAAACTAATGGGCTTGAGGACCCTAGTAATGGCGACTGTTTCGGGTGTACTATGGAAGATAATGAAGGCAATAATGATATAATAACCGGAGTAGTACACTATTTTGACCATTTTAGGGAAGGTTATTTTGTATCCAGTATGCTATTTAAGGCAATAGTCGATAGAGGCTATGCTGACCCTGGTCTAATTTGGCACATGATTAAAACTGATATTGAAAAGGGTGATAATGACTTGTGGCAAGTATCCACTGCATTAAGAAATTACTTCAAGTCACGTAAACCTAAAATGCTAGAATATTTAAAAGAATGTGAGGTTACTATATGAGACCATTAAAACGTATTAAGTATTTTACTATGAATAGTTGGAATAGGTCCACTGCACCGGCTTACAATCTTAAGGTATATAACGTGATAGATAGAGACTTACAAGACAAGGCATATGAATTGATAGAATGTGATGACTTATTCTTTGAAATTAATGAATTGCTTAGAGACTTCGAAGTGGAGAATGATTATAAGTGGCAAGCGGGCTTCAATGGTAGATCAGGTGGATACCTTGTATTGTATAAAGGCTATAGAAAATTATCAGAGCATAAAAGCTATTGTATAGAATGTGGTCAACGTAACTTTAAGACTGTAGAAGAGACTAATAATACTGTATGTGGTAAATGTCATAGTAATACTAGGGTAAACCATACCTTTTATGATACTGTCACATGTTCAGGTCAAGGGATAGATGTTAAGGACGTACCAGTAGAAGTATTGAAGGCATTTAAGAGACTAGCAGTTAATATTGTAAAAACTACCGAGTATCTAGCCAATAATTGTGAAGTAGTAGACCATGAATATACAGTCACTAAGCATTGCAAAGTAATTCAACGTGTAGAATAGAGGTGATTATATGACTAATAAGTCGGGTAAGCAATTAATAGATAAAGACTATAAAGACTTGTGGCGTGCAGTAATATTACAAGCTATTAAAGATCTAGCGGATAATACTTGTACTGCTAGGGATAGAGCTTCCGCAAGAGACTTCTTAAGTGGTAGGAATGGGGCTTTACAAGATATATGTAGGTTTATAGGTGAAGATCACAATAAGGTGATTAAATGGTATTATAACGGGAAGTGGGGCTAATATGACTAAGTTTATAGAGGTATTAGAAAATATAGATACAGGTGATATAATAGTTAATCTGATTAATGAACTGCCGAAGCCTGATGATATGTATGCAGATTACTATAGCACTTACTTCACACCGGACCAATTCATTCAATTATATGATAAGAGTAGTAGAATAGTGGGATTATTCCTTAAACAAGGTGAATTACATTAGAGAGGTAGGTCATTATGAGGTATGGTGATTATGATAATGTTGTCAAAGATAGCAAAGCACTATATGATATTATGTCAAGGCAAGGCAATACATTGCTTTTCGAATGTATTGCAGAATCATTAGGCAAGGTATACCTTAAATTTAACCTATCAGATATCGAGCGTAAAAAGATAATTAACACTACACTAATTGAATTAAAACAGGAATTATTAGAGCGTATATAAGAAGTATTAACTATAGAAAGTGAGGTTATTATGTATAAGATTATCAGTGAAGAGGATGCATATGAACAATATGATGATATGTTAGACGAGTGTTATCCAGAAGGTCCTATGAATATCAGTGCTAGTAGAATATTAAAAGAATGTGACCCTATAGCATATCGGTGTGGATTCTTAGACTGGTTAGACAGTATGGAATTAGATATTGAATAGGGGTCAGTGTGGGGTTAGTCTCTTTGCATTCAATAGGGGCTAACCTCGTGATGATTAGAGGCATTCTAAGGGCATTATCTCACCTAGTAGTGATAACCTGTAAGTATAGGTCTATTACCTACATCGAAGTCAATAAAACTAATAATAACAATGTATATAGATATAACACTGTATAAGAGACTATATAGACTAGTAATATAGAGTAATATGGCACGTAAAGTCATTATATCTTATAAGAGTAATATAGGAACATAATACGCATTCGCATTGATTAACCCATTCCCTACATATCCCGATAACTATGCCTAACATAGTCTATAGCATACGTATATATATATGCTATATGCATAGGATACGTTATAATATTAAATATACCCTACTTCGAAGTAGATAATAAGTAATATAATAACATATACACAGTATACATACCATACCTACATACTATAATAACTAACACCATATACTATACAACTACACTATAACACTATAATATAACCATGTATAGTGGCATGATATATGCTAATGCAAGATACATGCCAACCCACCCCCCTAGGGCACAAACCCCCTCCAGTATGGTGTGATGAGCCCATATTACCTCCCCCCTATACAAACATATAAGGTCCATATTTATATTTAGTTTATATTTTATATATTTTCTATATTTTCAGTATATCCTATACAAATCATATAAACCCTATATTATATCCCATAGTATATAAAACCCCCATTATCAACCCATTTATATATTAACTAATATAAAATCCATTTTAGAAATAGCACCCCTATTTATCTACAGACATATTGACAAAACCCACTATTATATGGTATAATACATATATGGTAAAGAAGATCATTAAGACCCCCTCCCTAAAACAAAAGAAGTTCGTAGAAGCCTACGTAGAAAATGGAGGTAATGCCACTAAAGCTGCCCTAGTAGCCTATGATACAGATAGTACTAAAGATGCAGCTAATATAGGCACCCAAGCCTTAAAGAAGCCCCACGTACAAGACCTCATCTCTTCGAAGATCAAAGATCTTAAAGATAACATATTAGATATAGTAAAGAAAGACAACTTAATGGGACTAGCCTTAGACACAGCCCACTCAGACCTAATGGACGATGACCCAAGAGTAAGAGCAGAAGCACGTAAGTACATCCTAAAAGTAGCCGAATACCTATCAGAAACCGAGAGAAAAGCCAATGCACCAGAACATAAACATCTCTACCTTCCTAAATGGAAAGGTTAGTACAACAGACATATCCGTAGCTGATATCCTAAACAGCACCCCTACCCTAATCAAACTAAAGGCTAAGCGTATCCTAGAAGAGTTCAACTATCCGGTATCTCCAGATAGTTACCTATTCGAAGATTCCCACAATTATCAAATAATAGACACTAACACTTGACAAAACACCCCTATTTATGGTATAATATAATAAGATTGCAATCTAACTAACTATAAAGGTATCGTGGCCTATACCGAGAAATTCCAATTAGTATTGAATGAGCTAGACAAAATGGTTTCCCAAGGGAAGCCTATTTCTGCATTACAGACCTACTTCTTTGATGAAATGGTAAAGCTAGGCCCCAAAGAAAGAATCAACAACCTCTATAAAGTAAGACCTAAAAGAGCAGTCCCAGGAGAAAAATCCAGATATGTAAACTTCAGAATGAACAGAGTACAAGACAACTATTATGACAATAGGACGTACAGAGACTCAATCCTAAAGATGCGACAAGTAGGGACCACGACCCTATCCTGTGTAATAGGACTAGACTCCTGCCTATTCAACAATGGTTACAATGCATGCATCATGGCCCACGTACTATCCAACGTCAAAAAGTACTTCAGAATCACTAAGAATGCCTTTACCCAATTCCAAAGAGATTGGGGCAACCTATACCCAGTAACCAACATCGTAGATAACGTATCAGAACTACACATAGGTGAAACAGGCTCCATAATGATGGTAGCTACAGAAACCAAGGGACTAACCCTAGATTTCCTCCACGTAGCAGAAGCAGCTTTCGTTGAAGATGATAGAATCCAAGAATCAATGGAATCAGTCCCATTAACAGGCCACATCATACTAGAATCCACTGCCGATGGTGCAGCAGGAATCTTCTACGATGCCTGGGATGCCTTCCTAAAGAATGAAAAGGATTCCCTCTTCACTTGTCATTTCTACCCCTGGTGGGAACATTACCCAGAACCAGAAGATGTAGAAGTAATAAAGTACTTCAAGAACAAATTAAAGGTGAATGGAGAACTAGTAATTACGGATGAGGAACAGCAACTCATAGATAAGTATGAACTATCGAAAGACCACATAGTATTCAGAAAGCTAAAGATATCCGAAGCCGGAGGCTCAGAATCAGAGTTCTTCAAGAAATACCCCGAAGACCCAATCACATGCTTCCTATCAGGAGCCCATTCAGTATTCGATGCAGACATAGTAAGATCCTTATGGGTAAACAGCATACCAGAATCATTCAAAGGTGACTTACAGATAGTATGAAAATCAAACTAGATACAAGAACATACAAAGGTAAAGACCATGAGTTCATGGGATGGAGAGTATGGACTAAACCCAAACCCACCCACACCTATGCTATAGGAGTAGATACTTCCGAAGGCAAAGGCCAAGATGCCTCATCAATCCAAGTAATAGATGCCACTGACGGAGTCCAAGTAGCAAACTTCTGGTCCAACCACATAGATGAAGATAACTTCGCAGCAGAAGTATACAAAGCAGGATACTACTACAATAAGGCAAGAGCAATAGTAGAATGTAATAACCAATCAGGTGGTGCAGTAATAACTAACCTATCAGGAGCATACAGCCACAGCCTAAGATACCCTTACCTATATAAGAGATACGACTACGATGAATACACTAAAACCAAAACTAAAAAGGTAGGATGGCGCACCACAGGTACAAATAAAGGAATAATAATCTCCAACCTAAATGCAGCCCTAAGAGATGGAGAACTAAGACTAGTAGACCAATACACCATTAAAGAACTAACCTCCTTCCTAAGAGATGAAAAGACAGGTAAACTAGGAGCCAAAGGCAAAGGTAAAGATGATAGAGTAATGGCCTTAGCCCTAGCATGGGAACAAGTATTAATATCAAGACTATCAACAAGACATACTAACCCCCAACAACAAAACCTAAGTAGACTATACGACCCCGAAACAGGGTTTCCATATTAAGGATTAACAATGGGTAGATACACTAAAAAGATAAGTAAGTCCAAGAAGAAAAATGATGAAGAATGTATAGCTTACATAGATGACCTACTACAAGACTCAGAAACCTTCTACAGACCTCTACGAAAGAAATGGAACTCCTTTGAATACCTATATGTCAAAGGCGGAGCCAAAAGAAACACCCCAAGAGGAAGAGCCAACCTAGAACTCCCTATAGCCTTCCAACAAATAGAACCCTTCGTAGATCACCTATCAGAACTAATGTTCGGTGAAACCCCCTACATAAAATACTCCGCAAGAAACAAAGCCACAATGGAATCAGCAGAAGACATAACCAACTTCACCCAATGGCAACTAGAAATAGGAGACTTCTACCCAGAATGGAGAGGCTTCGCCAGAAACCTAGGCAAACTAGGTAACGCAGTAATGAAAATAGCATGGGAAGAAGAAATAGTAGAAAAAGAAATAGAACCCCAAGACCTAGAATTCAGCATGGAGACAGGCGAACCACTAGAATACACTAAAGATGAAGTACTATTCGATGGCCCTAAATTCTACAACCTATCCCTATTTGAGTTCCGCATCCCTAAAGGTACCACCCACTGTAACGTACAAAAGATGCCATGGGTAGCCCACGAAGTAATGAGAGACCCAGAAGACCTCCTAAACAATTCCAACTACAAGATGGCCCACAGTAAAATAAAGAAACTAATAGGAATAAACGATGGAGAACTAGAATCCTCCAAAGCAATCCCAGGTATAAAACCAGACCAAGACTCCTCCAAAGAAGCAGGTCTAGCCCTATATGGCCAATCAAGAACCCCAATAGACAAACACCAAGGTGAATGGAAAGTAGTAGAATGGTGGGGAATGTATGACCTAGGTAAAGGCAAAGTACCAGCAGTAATAGTAGTAGCATACCCAAATGGAGAAGAACAATCAATAATCCTCCGAAAAGAAGCCAACCCCTTCATATACAAGTTCAAACCATTCATAATGGCCTACGATTACCGTATTGAGGGAGAAGCCTACGGCTACGGAGAACTAAACCACGTAAAAGGCCTAATCAATGAAACCACGGCCCTACGTAACGCCCGTTTAGACCGTACCAACATATCCCTAAACTCCATGTGGCTAGTAGAACGCCAATCAGGCATAAACCTAAGAGAACTCTACACAGCCCCAGATAAGATCATCCTATGTGATGATAAAGATGGTGTAGAGAAATTAGAGTTCACAGGAGCCTCCCAAGCCTCAGTAGAAGAACTCTCCCGAATAGAATATGACATCCAGAACACCACAGAAATACTAAACCCAAGACAAGATGTATCCCACGTAGGAGCAGCCTTCGGTAGAACAGCTACAGGTATATCATACCTAGCCAGCAGAGGCCAACTGCGAAGCACAGCTAAAGCCAAACTACTCCAGTACACATTCGTAAGACCATTAGCAAGAATACTCTTATGGTACAACAGACAATTCATGTCAGACCCAGAAGCAGAGAAGTTAGAGTACAGAGTAACAGGAGATGAATCCAACCCATTCAGAGAACTAGACTCAACAGCATTCAAAGCAGATGTAGACTTCATCCCAGAATCAACCCCAATAAGACAAACAAGATCAGAACGAGCAGACGAACTATCCTACATGCTCCAAGTAGTAGCCCAAATAGAAGGTGTAATGCCAGGTACCTCCAACATGAGAGAAATCCTAAAAGAAGCATGGAAACTAAAAGGCCATGCCCACCCAGAGAAGTTTGTAAACCCAGAAGGCCCCACCATAATAGTAGACGCTGGCAATGGCCAATTCCTAGATGACAAAGGCCAACCAGTCCAAGTAGTCCCAATAGAACAAATAGTAAAAAATAAAGAAGGTGCCCCAACCTCAGAAGGAGCAGCCATATGACCGAAGAAGAAAACATAGTAATAGAAGCCCGTAAATATGAACTCCTAGATAACCTAACCAAACAAGATGGATGGCCCATACTACTACAACACCTTGAAAAAGTAAAACAAGCCCTAATACTAGGACTATTAAAAGAACAAGACCACACTAAAATAATAACACTACAAGCCCGCCACAGAGCATTCAGTAGTGTAGTAGAAACCCTCCAATCAGCAAAGAACATAAAAGATAAACTATATCACGACATAGATGTGATAGTAGAAGAAACCAGACTAAAAGAAGAATTTGATATATAAACCCGTAACCCATGAACAAAGGAGACACTGAATGGATAAGTCTTTAGACGAACTCAGAGCCGTAATAGAAGCAGATCAAGAAGCTGCCGAAGAAGCGAAACTCAACGAGATCGAAGACCCCGAACTAGAGGAAGACTCAGATGAGACACCTTCCCAGGAAGCATCAGAAGAAGATCCTGCTGATGACAACTCCGAACAAGATGAATGGATCGTACCAGGAAAAGCCAGAACCTCAGAAGATTTAGTGAAACTATACAAAGACGCAGAATCTTACATTGGTAGACAAGGCAGCGAAATCCAAAAACTTCGCAATGCAGTCCAACAAGCTCCCCTAAAAGGAGAAACCAATGAAGACAGAGATGACAGACTAGCCAGATTCGCAGATGCAGTAAAAAAAGATCCAATAGCAGCAATCCAAGACATAGTACGACAAGAGACCGGAAAAGATCAAGCATCCAGACAAGCAAAAGAGTTCGAAAGAGTATACGAACAAAGCAAACAAGACCCAGAGTTCGTAGAACTAGAACCAACCATGGTAGCAATAGCCCAACAGTATGGCGACATGATCTACCAAAACAACATGCAACACGATCCCCGACTCCTCGACATATTAAGGATGGCAGCCAAAGGACACCAAGTAAACGAACTAGCTAAGAAAGCAAAAGCAGAAGGAATCACTAAAGGCCAAAACCTACACCGTAGAAAAGAAAAGGCCAGGATAGAAGGCTCTTCAGGTACCAAGAAAACAAGTAAAATAGATCTAACCAAGCTCTCAGCAGAAGAAATGAAAGAAAAATTCAGAAAAGGTGAAATAGACGTAACTGAATAACTAAGAGCTATTAAAGGATAACCACAATGGTCGAAACATCAAGCACACTGAGCAATAATCTACACAGTTATTACTTCAAAAGATTATTAGAATCAGCAGAAAAACAATTAAAGATAGTACAATTAGGAAAGAAACTCTTACACCCACGCAGAACAGGTAAAGACAGTTATCTATTAAAATATGGTAACATCTTAAACTCTACAGCAGTCCTCTCCGAAGGAGTAACACCAACAGCATCTACCATAGACACAAACAAATACACAATGTCTATAAAGCAATATGGTAAATACATCTCAGTATCAGACCTATTACTAATGACAGCAATAGATCCAGTACTAGAAGAAATCTCAGACAGACTAGGCTACGATGCTGCTTTAACAGCAGACTCAGTAGTAAGAGATGTAGTACTAGCAGGCGCAACCACTCATATAGATTATGTAGGTGCAGGTAACACAGTAGACAATGACATCGCAGCCAACGAAATCTTCACAGCCCAAGACGTAATAAAATCAGTCCGTAAACTAAAGATTGAAGATTCCCCAGCATTCGATGATGGCATGTACAGATGGGTAGTACACCCAGGTATCGCAGTAGATATCATGGCAGACACCTCAGCAGGTGGCTTCATTGAACTAAACAAGTACGTAGCTGGAATGGCCGAAAAACCATTAAAAGGTGAAATCGGCAGAGTATATGGTGCCAGAGTAATTGAATCTAGCAACATCAGTTCAGCAGTTAACACAAGTACAGTAAACGTATACAAGTCCATACTTTTTGGTAAAGATTCTTTCGCTTTCACATCATTCGACAGTGACTTCATCTCCATGAAAGTAAAACAAGTAGGTAGTTCAGGCAGTTCAGATCCTCTGGACCAAATCGGTACAGCAGGTTACAAAATGGAATTTGGTTGCACATACATCGGTGGAACATTCACCAATGAAAATGGAGCATCCCCAGATTTAGCAGCCCAATTAAGAGGCGCAATAACAGGCGGCTAATATTTCCAGGTAGGAGCCTCTCCCAGGCTCCCTCCTAGAGGTAATAATGTTATTTTGTGATTTCCAATATAAACTATTAAAACTAAACAGAGGTCTTCGTATAGACACTGAAAGACAAGCCACACCCTACTACAAAGAGTTCCCAGTAGCAGGTCTATACTATGGAGACAAATACCTCTTCGGAGTCCCTCACCAAATAGTACCAGAATACACCCTAGCAGCAATAAACTTCACCAAACTAAAAGACCTAGGATACTTCGACAAGATAGAGGAGATAAATAGAACAGGTCTAGCTATAGACGATGAAAGAATCCTATGGAGAGGATACAGAGCCATTCTAAACAACCTAGTAAGAATGGGCTACATAAACCAAAGAAAAGCAGAAAAAGAATTCAACATAAAACTAAACCCCAAAATAGCCCAACTACCACGTAATTACATAAACAAGGAGTTCTAAATGTCCTTTAACTCACTATCATTCAGCCAAGCAATCTACCTAGACGTAGACCCAGAAGTAGCCTCAATAGTAGCATCATTAGGAGATGCTACAGTCCTAGCAGCAGGAGCAGGAAGCATAGCAAACAATGCCTCCGTAGCCTCCTTATCCAGATACACAGCAGACTCCCTAGGAGCAGGAGTAGGTGCAGCAGTAGCTGCCATCCAAGCTGATATAGGAGACCCCTCCACTAGAACTAACCTCCAATCCCTAGAAGCAATGTTAGGTTGCCCAGACGTAGCAGCAAGCTCCATAAACGACCTAATGGCTAAAGAAGGAGCAGATGGAGACACCCTAGAAACCCTCTCAGACCAATTAGACTCCGTAGCATTAGAAACCACATTAGGTGGTCTAATAACCACAGTAGGTGTAGCAGGAGCAGGTCTCACAGCTATAGGTGACACCAGAATGAGCTACTTAGACGCTTCCATAGCTGCAATATCCTTAGTAGTACCCGATGCAGCAGGAACCGCAGCAGGTATCATAGGAGTAGCTGGAGCCAGTCTAACAGCAATAGGTGATACTAGGATGGGCTATTTAGATGCCTCCATTGCAGCAATCTCTTTAGTAGTACCAGATGCCTCTGGTACAGCCGCAGGACTCCACGGAACTACAGATAGTCTAATAGGAGCAATCAACGACACAGAAACCTCATCCCTACATGGTAAACTAGGTACCGACACAGAAATGGCAGACACATCAGTATTCGATATGATTACTGCTAATAGAACAGCCTTAGAAACAGCATCATTAGGAGTAGCAGGAGGTTCCTTAGCAGCTAACGCCAGAGAAGGATCATTACTAAGATATTCAGCAGATTCAATAGATACAGTAATGGATAACATAGGAACAATCAGCAATACCACATTAGCAGATACCCTAGCTGCTTCACTAGGAGATTTAGGTGCAACCAGTATTGCACAACGCCTTACAGATATAGAAACTGACACAGCCGAAATAGGTGCAGCAGGTGCAGGATTAACAGCCATTGGAGACACTAGAATGGCCTTCCTAGATGCCTCAATAGCAGCTATTTCATTAGTAGTACCAGACGCAGCAGGAACAGCAGCAGGAATAATAGGCGTAGCAGGAGCAAATCTAAGTGCTATACCAGATATGGCATTAGACAGCACAGTAGCCAAAGCCTCAGTACTAGGAGCAGCAGTAGGTGCTACTATCTCAGCAGATATTGCAGCAGTAAAAGCCTCAGTAGGCACCCCTGCTCAAGCATCTGTATTAGGTGCAGCAGTCGGAGTAAGTATCAGTGCAGACATTGCAGCCATCAAGACAGTAGTAGATGCAGGTGCAACCAATATTGATATGGATGCCTTAATAGCAACTGTTGGAGTAGCAGGATTAGGATTATCAGCAATACCTGATATGGCTCTAGATTCCACAGTAGCTAAAGAAGCCAGTATTACCACATTAGATGGAGTAATAGATGCAGGATTCCTAGCAGGAGCCACCAGTGCAGAATCAGTAGCCATTCAAGCAGTAGTAGATGACATACAAGCCAATGTAGGTACAATATCCAATACAACCTTAGCAGACACATTAGCAGCTTCCCTAGGAGACCTAGGTTCAACAAGTATAGCCACCAGATTAACAAATATACAATCAGGAATCACAGCCACAGCAACCACTTCCAGCTATGATTACACAGATGCAGGTGGAGAACAAACAGTAGTAGAAATAACTCCAGGAGCTAACACATTAGAAATAAGTGGAGTATTTCTAGACCTAGTAAACATGACCCAAAACGGCACAATCAAAGTATACCTAAAAATAGATGGAGCCACCTACAGAGAATTATCCTCAGACTCATTCGTAGTAGCCACAGACAGTGATGGAGTATGGGTAGACTTCAAAGCAATAATCAGTGAAGACTTCAAAGTAACCTACACCGAAGGTGCAGACGAAGCAGCCATCAGAGCAATCCCATGGCATACCTGTTACAGACAATTATAGGAATAATTAATGCCCAAGTTTCCCAGAACAGATGTATTAGGCAGTAAACTAGATGATGAATTAGACTCTAGTCTTTATGGCATAAACTACGCTGTATCAAAGCATATACACAGCATATCCTATTGTTATCCAAGTCTAACAGCAGGAGTAACAGTAAACGGTGGAGCAGGAGCATGGGCCCTAAGTGCAGCATTCGCAGAAATAATCCCAGCAGACACCATAGCATCCCCTTATGATATACACTTCGTAAACATAGGTCAAGCTAGTGCAGCAGACACTTACCAAATAGAATGGTACTATGGGGAAGCTAATACCTTCTGTGGTTGCACTAGATTCACCAGAGCAGCAGGAACTACAGTATCTTCACAACAAGTAGTACAAACACCACTAATACCAGCCAATGCTAAATTAACTTGTAAAGTAGCCAGTGCTAGCGGTGGAGACAATATAACTATCACAGTAAGCTACCACACTTACTAAAGGAAACCAATTATGCCCCAGATACCCAAAATTCCAGGAATAGCTACCCCCGTATCCATAGCCAATGGTGGCACAGGACAAAGTACAGCATTAGCAGCTAACAATGTATTCGCAACTACAGTCACAGGCATGTCTCCTGGTGAGGTACGTAACTTATCTTGGACTAAGGCAGCGGGTGTAATTACAATAGCAGGTGCCAATGGTACAGCCCTAAGTGCAAGTAACCCTGGTCTAGTATGTATGCCCTCATCAAATACCCCAGGACAATTTGTAACCCTCCTAGTAACATCTAATGTAACATTTAATGATGATGACCATGCTTCAAGTGATTTAACAGATTGGCTCTTCGGAGTCACTACAGGAGTAGCCTGGAATAACTCTATGCCAATCTTCATCCATGCATTAAACAAAGATGATACAGATGGTGGATTAGTTTTTGGCATCAGTCGTGACCCAAGACGACAGGCATTTGCCACAGCAGATATTGGAGATAAAGATGCAGTATCAGCAAACAATAACCAGAAATCAATATTTGTAGCAGCATCAATAACTGAAGCTGACTACAATCTAGCACCAGCACAACTAATCGGTGCCACTACTATACTAAAAGCAGCAGCAGCAAATGATTGGACCATCACAACCCCTACAGTCTACCTACATGGATTTGGTGAAAGAAGTATTAATAATATAACAGCAACGACTTACACAATGCCAGTAGATCAGAACGGTGCAAACTCTCTAAAAGATTATTTTACTTCTGCCAATGCACCAAATTGGGCAACTCCCGCAAACATATCTTATAAATATGAACTAGATAGAAGTGGAAATGTAACTATTCTTTTTGAAACATCTGGTGCTGGTAATGCTGTCAATGGAGGCGATGTGGCTGCAACTGAGTTAGTTTTACCTTTTTCATCTTCAAGAACAGCTTTTCCTACTTTGGGATATGTTCGTTTCGCTGGGGCGGTTAATGTAACAGTCGGTAATATATCAAATGACGCAGATCAAGTTACATTTAATACCGACGCTGGTGGAATATATAATAATAGTTTTAGTGATGTTAATGACGATTTTCATTTAACATTTACCTATAAAGCCTTCTAAGGAGTGTTATGAATATATTTAGTCCTAGCACATTATTAAGTAAGTACTTTAAAATGACCTATGTAGAGACCTGTGAGTTCTCAGAACACGTAGCATGGTCATTAGTATTTGGACTAGCAGGAATAGTATTACATTGGATAATAATACCCATATGGATAATATACTCACTATTAGATGAGTTCTATCAAGATGGTCACTACATAATCTTCTTCGGAGTCGACCCTAAATGGAAAGACCTCCTATGGGACTTAGGCAGTAAGATAATCCCATGCTTAATAATAGGAATAATATGCTTAATAAAATAAAACAAATATTCAACAAAGAACTAATAAACGTAAAACTATTATCTATGATACAGATACTAATACTAGTAAACATAGTAGTATTCATATTACAATGTATATTCCCCCAAGTAACAGAAGCAGGAGTATTCAGAAGTAATGTATTATACTCCTACATATCAGGATGCTTCCTACATGGCTCAATACAACACCTAGCAGGCAATATGTTATTCATATCCTTCATAGCCCCACCAATAGAAAAGAACTATGGTTCAATATTCCTATTACTAAGTTACATCATTACAGGAATAGCAGGAAGTGCCTTATTCGCACTATACCTACCAAATAGCCAAGCCCTAGGAGCCTCCGGCTCAATATGTGGCCTAATGATGCTCTGGATCTTCCACAATCTAATCAAAAGAAGACCCCTACTAATACTACCAGCCCTATTCTACTTCATGACACAAGGAATAAACTCAGGACTAGGCCTAGTACAAGGAACCAACATAGGCTACCTAGCCCATTACGGAGCAGCCCTAGGAGCCTTCTTCCTACTCCCAATAATGCTAATTAAAAGGAATAAATAATGGCACTAACTAGAGGACAACTAATAACCAGAATATCAACCAAACTAGAAAGACCTGGGGATACAGCCTTCGAAACAATTATATCAGGCGACCTAGACCAAATGCTATTCTTCCTATTCGACATGCACGACTGGAACTGGAAACATAAATCAGATTCATTCAATACAGTATCAGGAACAGAATCCTATAATTTAGCCAATAACCAGAGAGTAACCCATGGAGCAGTAGCAGGAGGCCCCTTCACTACCTCAGATATAATCACAGGTACCGACTCCTCAGCTACTGGCCAAGTAGTAACAGTAGGCTCAGGATACTTAGAATACTCATCTATATCAGGAACCATTACCACAGGAGAATTAATCACTGGTAGTTCATCAGGAGCCACCTCCACCACATCATCAGGACCCATACTAGGAGTAACAGGTTCCAGAGACCTACGTAGTAGCCAAGACATAGAAGTCCTTTGGGACTCCACCAATAAAAGATTCCTCTCTAAAACAGACCTCCACCTAATAAGAAAAAGATACCCAGAAGGCTCCCAATCAGGTAAACCCAAAATATATGCCCCTTGGGGTTCTAAAACAATATACCTAGATAATATACCAGATGCCGAATATGCAATGAAATTCCTCTACCTAGCTAAAGCCACCCTCCCCACAGCAGACGGAGACGACCTAGAAACAGTATGTGGAGTACCAGATTATTGTCATTACCTCTTAGAAAAACTACTATTAGCAGAAGCTATGATTATTGATAACGATGACCGTAGAGACAACCTCCTAATAGAAATAGAAAGAATGTGGAAACCAAAAGCCATAAATGCAGACATGAAACACCTAGAATCAACCTCCAGATTCAAACTATGGAAAGAAGAACTACAACCTTCAGGAGTATCTTATGATGACTCCCTAAGACACACCTGGTGGGGAGAAGACTGATAGATGTCAACTAAGTCCAGACAATCTAAACCAAAAGCATCATTCAGATACGGTGTAGACAACACCACACCCCTATCTTCACCTGAAATAGCTGAAACTCTATCAGAATGCCTCAACGGAGAAATGGTAGACAGTGACATCATAAGAACCCGCAATGGCTATGCAGGAGTAACAGCAACTAAGACCAATTACATAGTAAGAGAAGGCATAGACTACGTAAAATCAGATGGCTCCAGAGAATCAATAGTATACCTAGAATCCACCACCACTACAGGAAGCAGTGGAATACTAGGAAGAGTAAATGGCACCACAATAGACACCATAACATCAGGACTACCAGATGGCATAAAACCATGCCTAATCCAAGCCAGATCCACACTCTTCATATTCACAGGGATATCAGACCTAATCTACGATGGCGTAGCCACAAGACAAATAGGAATAGACTTCCCAGCAGTAATACCTTCAATACACTCAAACATAACAGGAGCATTAAACACCAATGGTAGCTACATATTCGTATACACCTACTACAACACAGTAACAGGAGCAGAATCATCCCCCTCATTACCCTCAGTAACATTAGACGCAGGAGCCAACGGGGGTATAAAGATACAAGTAACCGCAGGAAACTCCACCACAGCAGACCAAATAAAGATCTACAGATCAGTAAGCGGTGGTAACGTATTCTTCCTAGATGGCACAGCCCTAATAACAGACACCACTTACTCCTCAACAATATCAGATGCAGCCCTAGGCAACGAACTAGAACTAGACAACTCCAGACTCCCAGAACCAGCTAAATTCGCCACCCTTTTAGACAACAGACTATTCGTAGGAGGCTTCGCCTCAAACCCAAACAGAATCCAATACTCCAAAGTAGGCTTAGTAGGAGCAATGTTCGAATCATTCCAAGCAGCAGACTTCACAGACTGTGACCCAAATGATGGAGACAAAATAGTAGGAATAGGTAAAATGGGCTCCAAAGTAGGAATAATAAAACAACGTAAAGCAGGCAAACTACTCCCAATGGACTTACCCCTAGGAGGCCTAGAAAGATCAGGCTACCAAAAATACATCCACAGATCCCTCCCAGCCCCCTGCACAGCCACTAACCACCACTCCATATTCCAACTATCCGATAGAATGGGATGGATGGGTAAAGACAACATCTACATCTCAGATGGTATAGACGTAGTCCCAATAGCAAACAGAATAAGCACCTCAGTAAGATCCCTAAACCACAACCTATCATACAAATATTCATCAATAGTACTAGAATCATCCCAACAAGTACTAATATCAGTAGTAAGACTAGGCCAATCAGAACCAGACTACCAATTCATAAGCCACTACTCAAATTACCCAGTAATAGGATGGACTATGTTCTCCCCAGGAGTAGATCCAGTAACCCACCCAGGACTCCCCATAGCTTCCATATGGCCCACCCTATTAAATGGTAACACCGAATACTACCTAGGAACAAGTAACTCCAACGGTAAAGTATGCCAATACAGTTCAGGAACCAACGATGATGGCAATGCCATATACTTCTCAGTAAAAGCCCAATGGGACATAGGTAACGATGCAGTAAGTAAAAAATCATTCCACTCAATAAACTACCTAGCCACAGCCAACGCCCCAAGCACCACCAACACCCTAACTAACACATGGGAAGAAGATGGTAAAGAATACGTAGTAAAATCACTAGAATCAACCATCCCAGTAAGCACTAAATGGGCCACCGCTAAATGGGCCTCATTCAAATGGGCAGGCCTAGTATACACAATGATTAAATTCTTCCCAAATAGAAAAGCCTACTTAGGAAGATTCGGTTTCTACAACTCAGACATAAACTCCCAATTTGCAATCAAAACAATGAGATTAATGTATAGGTTAATACAAGAATAATGCGACCAATAATAGAAGACACTAAAATAGATAAAACAGTCCAAGAGAACTTTGAAGCAATCAGAGACACTCTCTGTGGTAATATATCCCTAGACAATATGTCCTTACGTATCCTAGAAGGAACCACTAAAGAATCAGACACAGAAAACCTCATAAACCACTCAGGCCACTCCCGCCCAGTAGGATGGCTCCCTTTAGTAGGAGATGTATACGTCCAAGAAATAAGCTCCAAATACGTAGATATAAGATCCACCAAACCAGATGTAAACTACAAAATACTAGTCCTATTTGGCAACGCCATAACTCAAGAATCCCTAAAAGCAATAGGTGGAGACACTTACCAAACAACATCAGAAGTAACCAACCAAATAATAACCACAGAAATAACAAACATAGAAGAAGTAAACCTCCAATTCAAACCCAACGTGGTAAAGATGTACACCAATGAACCCCTACACAAAACAACTACCTTCGCCACAGGCTACAACAGTGTAGTAACAGATGGGGACTACTTCTACATAACCCAATCAAACACCACAAATAGCATAGACAGACTCATATTCAGAGTAAACAGAACCACAGGAGCATCAGACTACCTAGACCTAGCAGGAACAAGCCCATTAACATCCCTATACCTAGGACCAGATGGCTACCTATACGCCTGTAGACTAAGACTAGACCTAGAAACAAGCATCTACAAAATAGATCTATCTACATTCACAGTAGACACCTCCTACACCCCAACCCTAGGAAACACACAAGGATGTATAGAACTATACGTAGATACCACTAACATATACATTTCAGCAAAGAATGGCACATCCACTACAGCCTACCTAATCAAACAACCAATAGCAGGTGGAGGAGCCTCCTCCCTATCCATAATAGCCGGAGGCACCGCAGTAGCAGCTTACTCAATAGTACCAGTAGGAACAGACCTATGGATAGTAGTAGACGACACTTCCCTAACAGGAGGAACCATAGTACAAGTATCTAAAACAACCTTCACAGTAACCACTACTAATACAAGTACAGATGCCTTCCAAGCAAAAGCAGCAGTATATGCCGGAGGCCAAATAATAGCCCCAGTAAGATACCTAGCAGCCCACGCAGCCAGCGGTGGTACAGTATCCTACATAAGCGGAGGAGTATCATTAGATCCATCCACCCTAGCATTCACATTCCAACCAGCCTCCTCAGTAACCAACAGAGTACTCACTAACTGTGTAACAGCAGACGACTACGTATACGCATGTGACAATAGTGCAGGAGGAGATGGTCTACAAGTAATAAGAGTAGACGCCCTATCAGGAGACTTCCTAAGTGCATGGATACCCTTCTACACCCCTGGAGTAGGCTCAAATGAACTAAACGGAAGCATATGTATAGACATAGACGACACTCCCTTATTCATAAGAAACCCCGCAGCAGGAGAAACATTTAATTTTGAATACGCTGAAATAGACTTCAGTGATTATACCTAAAGGAATAACATATGACATTACTAGCCTACAGTAACGCAGACAGTAACTTCACTGACCTAACTGCCGATGCAGAAGGTTCAGATGTACTAGCTAGATACAATGATCTAAAAACCTTCCTAAACGGAAGCAACCTAGACCCAACCAACAACATAGACGTCACAGCAGTATACCCCTGGACAGCCAGACACTCATGGATAATCACTGACACAGGTAACATAAACAGATCCCTAACAGTATCAGGAGTCCAAGCAGCCAGTAAATATGGTGACTACATCACCAGTAGTGCAGCCCAAATAAACGTAAGCTTATCCTACAAATCCCTCACTAACGCAGCCAGTAGTGTAAGTGTAGAAGAAATAGTAAACGCTGGTACTGGCGACAGCCACAAAACAACCAACAGCAATGCAGGAGCATGCTACCTAGCTACCACCACTAGTACAGGAGATCCATTCAAAGCTAGTGTAAGAACCCTCACAGGACTCCATGCCCCCTTAGTCTCCAAGATATTAACCACCCCAGTATCAGTAACTAACGATGCTACTGAAACCATCGTAACAGGTCTAACAGTATCAATCCCAGCAAACTTCCTAAAGGCAGGATCCACCATTAAAGGCACCATGTACGGCTTATTAGACTCCCCAGCAGCAGCAGGAGCCACCTACCGTATTTACGTAAAGTATGGTGGTACTGGTGGCACTATCCTCCTAGACACAGGAGCCACTGCCCCTACAGCCAGCTTAGTAGATTCTTCTTTAAAGGTTGACTTCGTCCTAACATGTATCACCACTGGTGCAGGTGGTACTATGGAAGCCCAAGGACTAGTACAATGGAACTCTAACACCGCCCCAGTAAACCGTGGTATGGGTACCGCAGGTACAGGAGCCACTAACGGTGCAGCTATAGCAATAGACACCACCTTAGCTAAAGACCTCGTAATCACCTTAAAGAGGGCCTCAGCAGTAGCTGGTTCCACCATGGAAGCCAGAAGTGGCATAATGGAGCTAAAACAATAGCATGACTACCCCCATCAAATCTACGTTCAACACAGGGCATCCTTGCAACGCTCAGGGGGTATATAGTGCCTGTTTATGAATATGAATGCCCTAAATGTACTAAAATAGAGGAGTTAAATATAAAACTGGATGAAACCCCAATTAAACCACCTACTTGTAAGAAGTGCAAGAAAAAGATGATTAGAATAATCTCTTTATGCAGCTTCTCACTAAAAGGTAAAGGATGGTGCAGAGATGGTTACAACAAGTAATAGAATGTTTAAAGGACACACAATACAACTACTACCTTTCAACTCTAAATATTGGGAGTGTGTAGCTAGATGGTTCTATCAGGATGAGTATAAAGGATTCTTCAGACAATTCACTAAGATGTTAAATGAAGAAGATTTCAAGCAATACCCTAGAGTAGTAATGGGAGAAGTCTTTATAATACATTCGTTGACTACCGAAGTACCAATAGGTATGATACAGTGTATCCCAGACTGTAAAAAGAACAAAGCAGGACACTTAGGATTACTAGTAGATTGCGAAGCTCAAGGAAAACACATACCAACAGAAGCAATGATACTAACAATGGACTACCTATTTAACAGACAAGGTTACAATAAGGTAGTACTAGAGATACTAGAGTCTAATGAATCATTAAAGAACACATTAGATAAATCAGGTTGGTACAGAGAAGGTAAACTACTACAAGAATGCTTCATAGATGGAAGATTCCAAAACGAACTAAGATACTGCATGACAGCTAAATATTTCAATAAGAATAAAGATCAAGCAGTGAAGGAGTACATACAATGGGCGGATTCTTTAAAAGTGTAGGAAAACTAGGCTTAACAGGAGCAGCCACAGCAGCAGGAGGCCCCCTAGGAGGAGTAGCAGCAGGTGCAGGTCTAGGAGCCCTAGGAAAGATGGCTGGAGGAGGAAACTTCTATGACATACTCTCAGGCGGAGCCCAAGGAGGCCTAAGCCAATACCTAGCAGGACCAGCAGCCTCAGCAGAATCATCAGCCCCCTCATTACTAGACATATTAAACCAAAACAAGAATCCCTTAGTAACAAGAGGATCATTAGACGATTACTATAAAAACATGCTGTAAGGAGATATATTATGGGTGGTGGATCACAATACGCAGGACCAACTAAAGAAGAACAAGCAGCCAGTGCTGCCCACAGAGCTAGTATATGGGACAATGCTGGAGCTAGGAACAACTCCAACATATTTGGATCATCCCCAAATAACCTAGGAAACATGTTCAGCTTAAATTCCCAACCAAGCAACATACCAGGCGGATCATCAGTAGATCCAGCATTACCACAAAATAATCCTAAAGGTGATCAATCCAAAGGTGGTAATTCAGTAGTAAACTTTAAAAATCCAGTATCATTTAAGTAAGGAGTAATATCATGGGTGGAAGCCAAACATCAAACAGCAGACAGCACTCTTCAAAAGAAGGTGTCTATGTTACAGAGCCTACGGGAGTAGCTCCCTATGAAGCCAAATTTGGACAAGATTACTCCTCATTAGCAAACCTATTTGCTCAAAGAGTAGGTTCCCCAATGAACCTTGAGAGAGCCCCAATATTCTCAGGCACCCTAGATCCCATAATCCAAAACCAGGTATCTAAAGGTATCCAAGATATTAAATCTCAACAATCTCAAGGCCAAAGAGGTGCAGCAGCAGCATTGAATACAGCAGGCTCAGGTGATAACTCATCTCTCCTAAATGTATTAAATAGGCAGTCTCAAATATCAGGAGCCGGAGCAATGAACCAATTAGGCCCAATGTCCCTAGATGCTCAAAGACAATTCGATATTCAAAGACAAGCAATGATACAAGCACGTAACCAAGAGACTATGGCAGCCAGAGCCCAATCAGTAAATGAACTATCTCCAGGTCTAGGGTTACTACAAGCATTACAACAGATGGCAGCTACAGCCAGAGGTGAAAGAAAACAAGTATCAGAAACCTCCGACACAGTAGGTGGCTCAAGAGTATCTAAATCATTCTTTTAAAGGATTAAAATATGCCAGAAGACAATAAGCCTAAAAAGTCATCCAAAGTAGGAGAAACTCTACTAGGAGTACTAGGAGCCCTAGGCAGTATAGCAGGCCCTTTAATGACAGGTCAAGACATAGACTTTGGACTCCCTTTCAAACTAGGTGCAGCCCACTTCCAGAATAAAAGAATGGAAACTGACCTAATGTCCGCACTAAATGATAACCCTCACACCCAAGGATTACCGGAGGCAGTACAAGGAGTAATACAACAAGGTGGAATCCCAGGACTAATGGAACAGCAACAACAGCCACAACAAGCCCCACTAGATGTAACATCAGATGACTTCCTAAGAAAACTAACAGAATACAGACCAGATCTAGCAGAGAAGATATTAGTAAGTAAAGCTACTCAAAAAGATAACCCCCTATTAGATATGATGGCATTACAGTTAAAAGGTAAACAATTAAATGAACCAGGCTTCTACGAAAAAGAATCCCTAAAGCAACAGCTACAATCCCAAAACAGAGCCCAAATGAATGAAGTAGTAACTAACAGACAGATGGCAGGTAAACAAGAATCAGCTAGAATAGGTAGAGAGAAATGGTCATCCGCAGAAGAAAAGAAGCTACAAAGTAACTGGGAGGCTATGGCTAATGCTAGAAATATGCTAGATCAAGTAGGGTCAGGTATTAACCAGAGTAACCTATCAGCAATCCTAGGCAAATCACCAATATCAGCTAAAGTAGGCATGGCCCTAGGAGTAATCAATGAAGAACAAGTACAGCAGTACAGAGGTGTACTAAACATGGTAATGTCCATAGTTAAGTCCCAATCTGGTGTACAGTATGGTTTTAGAGAATTACAATGGATTAAATCAGCCCAACCTTCCCAATGGGATAGTCCCGAGATGTTTAAACGTGGTATGTCGATGGCCCTAAACACTGTAACATGGAATCACTTTGGTCAGATAATTAGAAAAGCTGAAAGAGCAGGTAATGTAGAAGTAGCTCTAAGAGAAGGCATGACCCCACAACAGATTAAAGCATGGAAAGTACTAGATGCCCAATTAACCAATAGAGCTAAAGGCAAAGGTTCTAACAATAAGGAATTAGCAATATTCGAAGATCCTAACAATGCTAAACTATTCGATGCCCTAAATATGAAAATGATAGATAAGACTAGGACTAAATAATGGTAGATAAGAATATCTTACAACTATTAGATGAGTATGAGACAGGGACAGTACAACAAGCACCTGCCCCTAGAAGAGCTAATAGACCTCCTAGAACAGATAGGAATAATAACCCTATAGCTGTAATAGACTCCCCTGTATTCACTAAACATGTGAAGTCGGTACCAGTATCCAGAGGAGATAAGTTCCCTAAAGGTCAAGGTAATTACCATACTGCTAAATTTGCTACTCCAGAAGAGGGTATGGTAGGAGCCAGAGAAATACTAAGTAGTAGCCCAGAGGCAATACAATGGTACTCCAACCACACCGGATCAGATGTCTTAGCTCAATACGGAGTACAATCACCAGAAGACTTCTCTAACTTAGAAGATGCCGACCAGTATGCAATAATACAGAATATATCAGGTAATGAAGTATCAGACACATTCCCTGCTATGGATATATCAACTCTACCTGGTAGAAATAAGACTATAGAAGATGCTATGGCAGAGATACCAGATGATATATTTAAGGTGGATGCTCCGCAAGAGGGGCAACTACCAGAATGGTTACAAAACATAGGACAATCTCAACAAGTACCTACAGAAGCCCCAATAGAGAAATCAGGCATATTCCCATCATTAGCCCAAGAACCAGGTAAGATGCCAGGTATCATGGGAGCATCCCTACCTACCCCAGATGGTAATAAAGTAGGATCAGATATAGCCTCCCTAGTAAGCATGTTAGTAGGTGGACCAGCATTAAAAGGTATAGTAGGTGGAGCCTCAAAGATACCAGCAGTAGCTAATGTACTATCTAAATCCCCTAAAGCCCTAACAGCATTAAAGACAGCAGCAGCATCCTTAGTAGGGGGTACCTCAGCAGGTGGCATATCAGCAGCAGGTGGTGGTGATGCAGGAGATATAGCTACAGCAGCCACAATAGGTGCAGCACTACCAATAGGTATACAAGGTATAGCATCCTCAGTAAAGGCAGTAGCCAATAAAGTAGGAGATGTAACCCTAGGTAAATGGAATGTAGGTAAGTTTGTAAATGAACAGTTCGGTAGAACTAAGAATATAAAATCTCTACAAACAAAGAACAGTAAAGCCCTAAGTAAAGTAGAACTAGAACTACAGAATACATTAAATAAGTACAGTGATAATGTAGTATCTAATGAAGGACTATTCACAGAGAACACTATTAAAAGCCTAAGAATGGCAGCTAGAAGAGCAGATGATGAAACGGCAGAAGCCTTCTTCAAGGAACTCTCAGTAAGAATGAAAGCAGGCCCAGCCCAATTTACCCCTGCGGAGCTAAACATAGTAAAGAGAGGACTGTATAAGAAAGCCTATTCATATAAAGGAGATCTAAAGACAGCAGAAGCATCTAAGGTAGCTCGTAGAAAAGCATCCTCAATAAGACAGAAGATAGAAGATGTTACAGGAGAAGAAGTAATCCCTTTAAATGAACTAGAGAGTAACCATGCAGTATTGAGCAGAGCAATAGCAACGAAGATGAATAAGAACCCCTCCCAATGGTCCCTATTCACTAAACTAATACCAATAGGTTCTATCTCAGGTGGAGCTACCGCAATCGGTGGCCCAGTAGTAGGAGCAGCTACCGCAGGTGCAGGTATGGCAGCCCAAACAGTACCAGGCTTCACAAGCATAGGTGCCGCAGGCCAAGCAGCTTCTAACCCTGAAATACAACGTATAATAAGTACATTATTCCCACAATTACTAGTTCCTAAAGGAGGAAAATAACTATGGCAGCAGCCACAATCACACAAACCTACTTCCCCAATTACTTCACCATGACAGGTACTGACATTGATGCAGGTAACAATGACATCACCCTCATGGCCCAACAGATCAACTTTGGCAAAGGCTTCTCAATACAGACAGGTACCCTCACCGCTATGAACGTGACAGTACTAGACAGTGTAGATGGTTCTGTATACGTAGATAATACATCAGATTACTTAGGTGCTGGTGTAACCGTAGCTGCCAGTGATTCCTTATACAAGGTAGACTTAAAAGCTCCAGTACACTCAATAAAGATCAGAGCAGTAAGATCCAATGCTACTAATGCAGTAACTGTAAAAGTATTAGCACCAAATAGATAATTATGGAAACTAGATATAAACAAGAGTTCTTACAAGCCTTATCTTTCACCTTACAGTGGGAGGGTGGTTACAGCAACCATCCTAATGATATTGGTGGTGCTACTATGAAAGGTATTACTCAACGTACCTACAATGAGTATCGAAGGTCTAAGAAGCTCCCTATTCAATCAGTGAAGGAACTATCTGATGAAGAGTTGAATTATATTTATTATACTTCGTATTGGCTCACTGCTGGATGTTACTCACTGAAGCCAGCCCTATCAATAGTAGTATTCGATACAGCAGTACACTCCGGCCCAGCCAGAGCTAAGGGTATATTAGCCTACCATAAAGATGCTAATGAGTACCTAGATAAGAGAGAAGCCTTCCTACGTAAGATAGCTAAAGGTAAGAACAGAGTATTCTTAAAAGGGTGGCTAAATCGTATCAATGACTTAAGGACTTATATCAATGAATTATAAATACCCTACCCTTCCTATTCATTCAGGAAGTGCGTTCAATACAGAGGATCCTCGTGACTCTCAGGGCCTATTTAGAAGGGATAATTAAACATGGACATGTTAAGTATAATTAGTATAATAGGAGCCGTATTAGGATCAGGTGTAGTGATTGAGATAGCTCGTGCTGTATTTAATAAGAAGAAGATTCAAGCTGACGCAGCCTCTACTACCGTAGTAACTATACTAGAATGGGCTACTAAGTTATCAGCTAGAATAGATGTCTTAGAAGGACAATTATTAGAGAAGGATGTCCAGATAGACCAGCTAATAACTCAGTTACATAAACAAGATTTATTAATACAAGAACTAAGAGAAAAGGGGAAATAATATGTCAGATGATTGTATATCAGTAGATAGTATGAGTCCTTCGGAAGAGGCAGCGATGGATATGAAGTATGAGAGCAGGATAGATAGTAAGAGGGTAGACGAAGTCAATAGAGCTAAGAAACAACTAAAGCATGATATCCAAGACGATATGATGTTTAATAAAGATAAAGAGTAACCAGCGGTGCGTAACTTATATTCTATAATTGGATAGGTATTTAGTTATACGCCAACAATAAGGAAGGAAATAATCTATGAGTAACGGTGATAAAAGGATAGGTTCAAGATGTGCCACCGGAGAAGTAGAGGGCACAGGTTCAGACCTGCGTCTAGTATGTGGTTTCCGTCCCGCTGTAGTAATGATCCATAACGTAGATGGTGAAGCCATCTTATTTTGGAATAAGTCATTACCTGATACCTATGGTTGGAAACAACTAGGAGTATCCAGTGGAACGAACGCTGCGGAAGCAGCCCACACACACGCAGTAGCATTAGACAGTGGGTCTAGTGCAGCAGTAAGTCATACCCATGCAGACAGCCTCGCAGTAAACAGTGGAACAGTAACAGTAACACCAAATGCTGTTACAGCAGGTACCCCAGCAGGTACCAATGCAGTAAGTAATGTAACATCTCAATGGGTATCAGATCTACAAGTAGTACAACCAGCATGGACTTTAACCCATGCAGCAGACCCCTCAGCCGGTGGTGATACAGGACTCTTCGTAATAGAAGCCCTAGCAGGTGGTATTGGTAACTGTGGTAGTCTTACTAGTACTTGTGCAAGTAATGCCAATGTATTAGGTGAGACAGCAGATGGTAGTGTATTAGGTACAGCAGCTTCAGTAAGATTCTTCGTACTAGATGATGATAGCCCAGCAGGTGTCCAAGTCTATGTAAATGAAGGTTCTTCAGATCAGTTAGAATGTATTAGTCCAACAGCAGCAGATGTATTCCTGATTCTCCCTATGGAGAACACTACAGGTCTAGGCATAGTATATGCTAAGATTCGTATACATCACGCCGCAGGTGCAGCGGCAGGTAAAGCACTCTACTTCGATGATAACGGAGCAGCAGGTGCCCAATTACGATTCCTTGATGCAGGTGCAGCAGGTGGTGTCATTCCAGCAGCCGATGTAGAAATGATGCAGAGTTCAGCTACCGCTACAGTATCAGGTCTATTAGGCCAAGCAGCAGCCCAGACATTCTCAGGTAGTGAGTTAGGTACCCATCAACATGCAGATACAGCAGTATTAGCAGACGTTACCTTAAGTGGTGAGGTCACAGCAGAAGCAGCCCACGTACATGGTCCTGGTTCATTAGCTGATGCAGCCAGTGCAGCAGGCAGTTCTCATAACCATGTATTCACAGGTGGTGCAGGAGAGAATGCTTTAATAACATCATTGGGTATTACTCCATATTTTGATGGATTTAATATCGGTGCAGATACAGATGTAAACGTATCAGCTGAGACCATTTATTGGTCAGCTTGGAGGTATTAATATGCCTAAAGTATTCGAGAGTGCCTCTGGTACATGGACAGGATCAGGAGTAGCTCAGGTCATCGCACTGGGCTTCAAACCTAAACTAATAGTGATGTATAACCAGACTGATGCTGACCAGCTATCCATTTATATGGATGGTATGTCAGATGCTAAAGTAATCAGCATGGTCAGTCTAATCTCATTAATTGCTACTAATGGTATCACCTTGAGTGAAACTGGATTTACCGTAGGTACAGACAATGCTATTAATAAAGCAGACAAGGTATTCAAGTACTTTGCAATAGGAGGGAATTAAGATGCCAAAACCCTTTGAATGTGTATCAGGTACGTATACTGGGAATCAAACCCAGAGAACAATAACCCTTGGATTCAAACCAGACTTCATCTTACTATTTAATGTAACTGATGGGGATACGGTTGGTATCCATATAGATGGAATGACCGATGCAACTAGTTGTTCTATAACAGATGCAGTAGCTTCCGCAGCAACCTCTATTACGTTAATAGATACTGGTTTCACATTAGGAATCAGTGCTGTAGATAATGAGACTGGTAAAGTATTCAGATATGTAGCGATAGGAGGAAACTAATATGCCTAAGCCATTTGAAAGCAGTTCAGGTACTTATACAGGTACAGGTGCAGCACAATCAGTAACATTAGGCTTTCAGCCAGACCTCTTAGTAGTATTCAACCAGACCGATGGAGATACAGTAGGTATCTTTGTAGATGGTATGGATGATGATACAGCTATCGTAATCACTACAGCAGTAGCTTTAGACGCTGCTGATGGTATTACATTGAGTGCCACAGGCTTCAGCCTAGGTACAGGAGCAGAATGCAATGAGAACCTAAAGGTCTACAGGTATGTAGCCATAGGTGGTAATTAATACGCTACCTCTATTAGACTCATTCTAATAGTTAAAAACCCCCTTGGATTAAGTTCCTTGGGGGTTTCTTATATATTGGTTGAGACTTCGAAGTAGGTTACGGACTAAATAATAATGGCCTTAAACATGCCCTGAGCGTTACGAGGATTGGCTGTGTTGAACGCAGTATCCTTATTAATGGGTAAGGTAGGGTTAGTTATCATACTCTGCTCCAGGGGCATCTAAGAAACATACATAAGTAGATATTAGGTTACTGTCATCCATTAGGCATTCACAGTTATCACAGTAGAGTGTCTCTTCCTCAGTGAACTTAGGGTTATAATTTACTAGTTTATAATTGGTACTTACTGAGACTGTATCCTCTTTAGGTATGTACTTTACACTGTCTACTAGCCATACTGCTGGTCTATGGCAGTTAATACATTCAATGTACCCTATAGGGAATATCTTAGTCATTAGATCAGGTACCTCCTTTAATATAGTGACAATAGGCTAATGACAGTGCATCTCCTACATCATCGTAATAAGTAATACCATCTATCTTAAATCTACATTTCTTAGTGCCTAGGATCTCATCATACTTTACATTGAGCTTCGCTAGGATAGCTTCACATACTTCTCTCTTAGTAGCTCTACCACTACCTGCCACAGTCTTCTTGAGAGTAGATGGGAAGATTTCCTTAGTCAGTGTTACATCAGGGAAGTTAGCTGCTATAGATGCCTTTACAGCACCTCTTACCTCTGCACATATGAAGGTACCTTGGGACTTGAATCCCCCTACGAAGTACATTTCCAAAACTACTTCTTCAATCGGATACTCTTTCAATAGACTACATACCTTCTCACATATGAAATGATACTTAGCTCCATGAGACATATCAGCAGTAGGCTTAATCTGCCCATACTCTACCACCACTCCTTTATCATCTAATATACCAAACCCTGTACAACTACTGCTCAAATCTAATCCTAATATCATTTAGTCCCCTAACTGTAATATATCTCTATTAAGTGTATATCTGTAGACCCATCCCTATATATCTTGACCTCCTTCGAAGTCTCTAAGCTCTTACCTACACTACCTAATAGACTTAGAGTACCCATACCTTCCCTATCTAATGCTGCTATCACCATACAGTCTTTAAACAGCACTACTCTGATACCATTAGAATTATTTACTATTACCCTACCATCTTTAAATAGTCTTCTTATACCATACTTCATCTAAATTCCTTTCCGCATTTATTACAATAGTAGCTATAGCCAACTAGGGCCTTTTTCATAATGTAATCATGCTTACAGAAATACTGTTTAATTCTATGTATTAATCTCTTTATCATTACTCTTCTACCTTAATTATATTCTTATCCAATAATTCTAATAGTCCTATATTACCTTCTTCATACCACTCTTCGTAGGCATATTCTAATATAGATATTAATCTATCTCCCAATGTCTTTTCTGGATCTTTAATTGTAAGGTGTTCTAATACTTTTATTACTATATCTTTAGGCTCTATAAACCTATCATGGGCTTCATACATATATGCCCTACCTAAATTTCCCAATTCTTTTTTACAATGTTTACATTTAATGGTTAGATCTGTTCCCATCTTTTACCTCCTGTATTAGTCTTCTATTTCTAAGTCTATTAAAATATTCTTCCTCAAATCCTCTCTCCAATAGGAGGTATCTTCATCTGTATATAGCTTTTCAAATACTACATCTAGTATCTTATCTATTACCTTCTTTATGTCTACTTCTTGATAAATAGTATACTTGCTCATGTTATAGTCCTTTTTAATAGGTTAATTACAAACTTGGCTATTGGGTCCCATTTGCAAAGCACAATAAATAGAAAGTCTAATACAAACTTAATAATAGTATAGATATATAAAGCATTTAGCTTAACTTCCATCTTACTCCTCTTGGTGGGTGGGTTCAAGTAGCTTACTTAGCATCGGTTGTCTCCTTATTTAATACTCCAATTTAATTATTTCAAATATCATATTATCAATTTTATGACATAAATCATACTTTAACTCAGTAAGAAAATGCTGTATAAATTCCTCAAACTCGCCATCCTCAATTAAGGAATATAACATATATTTAGAAATATCCTTTGAAATTGCAAATCTTATTGTATAGCTCTCTCCAAGAGTATTTTCTTTGGCTCTAAGAATTTCTAATATTTTACTTTTTTTAATCATCTCACCCCCCATATTCTTTTATGATTGAACTCTTTCCATTATAGAAACTGTTTGATATAGTTATTACTCTACATAACCTTGATATATTAAAGCATTGTGGCGGTGGAAAGGATTTGCACCTATCAACGTGTGTATATACGTATAATGCTGACATTTTAACTTCCATAATATTAACCCCATGTGGTTCCACATAATAATACTCCTATAGTGAATCCTAGGATCATACCTAGGGATAGCATTACCATATATCACTCCTTCAATAGTCTATTATCCTTCAATATCTGATATAATGCTGTCTCTAATGTTGTTATGGCATTGTGTGGTAATTGTAGCTCGTGCATAGCATTGATAGCTTCTAGTATCTCATGTAGTAATACAGACTCTTTTAGGGACTGTCCTAATACTTTATCTATCTTTATTACACATAGGTTAGTGTCACATAGTCCTAATGCTCCATCTTCTCTACCTGCAACTACTCCATGCTCTATCTTGACTTCGAATACTAGTCCACCTATCTTAAGTGTCTTAGGTATCTTCATTAGTTTACCTCATCATCTTTAGGTAATTCTAGTACTATTGACTTTAGTTTTGAAACTTCGTTAGTTAGGTACTCTACCATCTCTAATATAGTACTAGAGGATAGCCCTGATTTGTCTATGTCCTGCTTGTATCCACTGGTCTGAGCTATGATGTTAGCTAGTATATCATCTACTGTGTACTTAATCATATACTTAATCCTCCTCATTGAGCTTTTCATTATTGTCCTCCCCATCTATATAGTTATCGAAATCTTCTGGATTACCTATGGCTCTATATAACTCATTACCATTACTGGCAATATGGAAGCTATCTAGAGCTATTGCACCACAGCTACAGGATACATACTTACCACTATTAGGTGGTGACTCTATGGTATCATTACATTTAATACATCTAGCTCTTACCATTATTGTCCCTTCGAAGTTCATTAATCATATCATAAATATCTTTAATGATCTTATCTAGTAACTTAAAGAACTCTTTACCTCTTAACTCACCAGGTTCAAAGTCAGAGAATAGTATCTTTGGGTTATCTTGTTTAATCTTCTTCATTTACATCCCCTTATCTTTAAGTACTCTATCTGATCCCATAAGGATACCACATTATCTACTACATTGTCAAGTGATTTACCAGATACACTACCATTGACTACTACTACCTCTTTCATTATAGGGTCTGATCTACATTCATACTTCATAGGTACTACTTGTCTACTACATCCTATTACTAACATTACAATAGAGGCCATTAACCATCCTATTATGAAGTATAATACTCTTCTCTGCCATTTATTTAATCCATTATCCATATATTACTCCTTATATTCACAAGAGTCACAATATTTGTTTAATCCAAATAATGCTACTAAGTTACCATAATGACACTTAGGGCACTTGCCTACTATTGGTGGCTTATCCACTATTGGTTTCTTTACTTTCTTGGACTTGTTAGAATCCTCTTCACAAAATCGTGCTTCTGGTGGCACTATGGTATCTGTAGGATCCATTGATGAAGGAGGGTGGGTATAGCCAGGGTAATTAGGATTTAGTCCATACACTACAGCAGTAGCAGTCTTCCTAACATTAGTTATACCATCACAGTTTATACCATTGATATATAAGTCCCCATCTTGCCATGCCTTGTTTAATGTATCTTTTGAATATGAAGTCTCTACAAACTCACCATTCCATTTTATAGTATAGTGATTATTACAGACACTGGTACTCGTAAATATTCCCTCCTTACCTTCCCATGTTATCTTATCCCCTACCTTAGTCTTACTCATTTTAGACAGTCCTTTCTTAGAGGGTTATTACTTAGTATACAACTAGCTTCATCATCTGATAAGGATGGTTTAGCGTTTATTCTGTCCAGTAATTGTCTATATCTACTGGACAAATCATCTAATTCTTTAGTTTGTTTGGCTAGTTCTTCTGCTACTGCTCTGTCTATTTTAGCTTCGCAAGCAGACTTACCCTTATTATACATGTATCCAGAGTACAGTATGAAGGAAGCTATCAGAGCTATAGGTAACCAATGCTTCTTTACAAATGATCCTATTAGGGTTAGATATATCATAGTGCCTCTTTATTGTTTACTACCATTGTAGTTAATCTGGCCTTGAACTCTTCATCTGATCTAATCTTATCTACTACGGAGTTAGAGCCTTGACCTATCTTCTCATCATCTAAGAAAGCCCATGCTCCCTTCATACTGATTATGCCTAATGCTTTAGCTACATCTGCTAACTCTCTATCTCTATCTATACCTTTACCATATATTAGAGTAAACATACACTCTCTGAATGGGGGAGCTTTCTTATTCTTCTTAACTTTGATATTGGTCTCTGCCCCTATGATTATATCCTTATCCTTAACTATGGTACGTCTACGTACATCTAGCCTATACTTAGCATAGAACTTCAGGGCATTGCCTCCACTAGTAGTCTCAGGACTACCATACATTATACCTATCTTCATTCTAATCTGGTTAATAAATATTAGTAATACATCATGTTTCTCTACCATAGGGGATAGCTTACGCATAGCCTGTGACATCATCTTAGCTTGTTTACCCATATTACTATCTTGGAAGTCTCCTTCTAATACTGATCTAGGTACTAAGGCATCTACACTATCTACTATAATTACCTTTACTTTACCTGATTCTATTAGCATCTCTACCTTACCTAATGCTTCTTCTCCACAACTAGGTTGAGAGAATAGTAGTTCATCAGTATTCACTCCGTATGCTTGTGCTAACTTAGTATCTAGTGCATGTTCCATATCTATGAAGGCTCCATGGTAACCCATCTTCTGAGCTTCCGCAAGGATAAATAAAGCTAAGGTAGTCTTACCACTAGACTCAGGACCATACACCTCCATAATACTACCACTAGCTAATCCACCATTACCTACAGCTAAGTCTAAGGATAGTATACCGGTAGGTATTACATCTTTAACCTTAACATGTTCTCCAGATAGGTAACTAATACCATCTTCCTTATAAGCCTTATTGATCTCATCCATCACAGCTTTAAGTTCTTCTACCATTTATTACTCCTATTCTTCGAAACCTGCATCATGTACATACTCTTCTATCTTATCAGCTAATATATCTTCCACCTTATCAGTTACATTTACCCATCTATCATCCTTATCTAATATCTCTATCACACAATCCTTAATATCATAATTAGTCATAGAGATACCTCTATTGCCATCAGCATCATCACCATATATTTCAGTATAATATTCTACTTCGACTTCGACATAATAGTCCATATCTTCATACTCTATTACTGTATCTAAGGTAGTAATCATTTAAGCCTCCCTACTCCATTGTAGTGCTACTTCTATTAGTTCCCACCATGACTGAGGAGCATTAAAGTTACACTCCTTACAGGACCATACAGATACACCCTTCCTTACAGTTACCATAGCTACGAACTTCTTACCACATTTAGGACAATATATCATTTAATCCCCCAAGTGTTACCTACTTTGATATCCATGTCAATAAACATATCATATTTCTTATTCACATAGTCTACCATATACTTGTTAATTAAGTCAACTATTTCTTTTGTATCCTTCGGATAGCACTCTATTACTATTTCATCATGTACTAGTAGTATTAGTCTAGCACCCTCTGGGAGCTTAGGTACTATGTTTAACTGACTGAAGGATATTAGATCACTACCAGTACCTTGTATGAAGTAGTTGATAGCTTTATAGGTACTGTCGTTAGGAACGAATACTTTCCTACCAAAGAAGTTAGTAATGTATCCTTTACTAGTGGCGGTATCCTTTAAGGAGTTAGCAAACTTATGGAGATTAGGATAGAGCTTTCTAAACTTATTTCTATTCTCTTTACATTCATCTAAGGTAATGGGTATATTATGTTCTTTATTTAATGAGTAGCTGAGGCTGTTGAGACCTAGTCCATAGATAGTACCTAGGAATATCTGTTTACCTATCTGTCTCTTATCGGGATGTTTCTCTTTGACTTCGTTAGGATGGCAGGTAACTCCCATTAGGTCTACTGCAATTTGTCCATATACGTCAATACCTTCTTTAAAAGCTTTAATAAGATTCGGTTCTTTAGAGAAGTAGGCTGTAAGCCTTGCTTCAAGTTGCTTGGCATCAGCGACAATGAATGTCTTTCCTTCTCTTGGTATAAATAGGTCTCTAATAACTGAATCTTTCGGGACCTGCTGTAGATTTGGCTCTGCACTGGATAGCCTCCCTGTCTTAGTGGCCCACAGTCTGAAGTGGGTATGTAGTATTTCCCCTACTCTCATGATATCCCATTTCTTAAGGAAGTCATTATATATCTTTCTATCCTTCTTATAGTCTACTATCTGGGATATGATAGGGTCATGTTTATATTTCCATAGTAGTTTACTGGCAGTAGTCTTAGCTCCAGTTCTATCTTTAAGTTCTATTCCTTTACACTCTAATAGTTTAGTCATATGTACGTGAGATCTACAGTTAAATATTATAGCCTCTTCTTTGAGCTTCGCTACCTTCTTGTTGTAACTGTCTATATCTTTAGGGCTGATACCATCATGCCTAGTGTAACCATCCTGATTTTTCAGACCGGAGTGCCTCTTCTCTGATATTATATTCCCTTTCGAATTATTTACATAGTAGATGGATTCTGCTGGTTCTGGTAGTTTAGCTATCTTATCCTTAGTCAGGTATCTGCCTACTATGTCCAGGGCTTCTTTGTTCTTATTATAGAACTCCTCATCCCAGTTCTCTAGCTTTACTTCATATTCTTCTCTCATTAGCTGTAACTTATCTACATCTAGTCTGATACCTACTCTCTCTACGACAGTCAATAATCTCTGAAAGGGCATCAATAACTTAGTATAATAGTCCCATAACCCTGCCTCCTGAAGCTTCTTCTTATATAACATAAAGAGATGATAAGTAATCCTACAGTCCATAATACAATGCTCTTTAATCTCATCATAAGTAGGTCTATCCTTATCCCAATCTATCTTCCAACTACTTCTAATATTAAGATGTCTAAGAGCTAAGTTATCCAATTTAAGACTCTCTTCTAACTTCGTAGTATCATCATACTCAGATCTATAAAAGTCTTTAATATTGTCTTGATATTGTAATAAACTAGCCATTAGTATAGTATCATGGTCATAAGGTAGCTCTATACCTTCCCTAAAAGCCAAATTAACATCGTAACCCCCATTATGGTAAATTGTACTATAATCTTTAATATTATCCATAACCTCTTGAGAAAATCCAGCAAAGCTATCCTCCTTAGAATATATACCTATACCTATTAATCCTGCTTTATACCATATCTTATTACTTGCTTCCAGATCGACAGCTAGATACTTAATGCTACCATCATCATACATCTTCACTCTCCTTAAGAAACACTATCAGCAAAAGCTATAGCCATCTTCTTAGCATCCTCTTCAGTTTTAGCCTCAAACCCTATAGGTAAGCTTTTATCTTCTTCAGGGTGATCTTTTAAATACTCTCTACTGAAACCACTAGAGACACAACAACTACCTTCTTCAGCCTTGTCACCTATCTCAAAACCACATATTGCTCTGTGCGACCACCCATACCATTTGCCATCTTTAAACGATTTGCCTATAGAACAAGTCTTATTATTTTTGTCTGCTATTTCTGGCAAAATTCCTCTTTCAAAAAGCCTAGCAAAGTCTTCGGTCGTACCTACATATCCACCGTCTGTAGCATAAATCGATGCCATAATAACAGGTTCTTCACTTTCGTGCATCCTAATATCCTCTACCGATATTTTATATTCCTTAATTATTTTTGTAATCATACTTCACTCTCCTTTAGTTCTTTAAGTGATTCCTTAATTCTTCCAGAACTGCTCCCTGTAGTTTTAAGACCAACCTATACTTCTCTATTTCTTTGTCTTTCTCGTCTATTGTGTCTAAAAGTGCCTTGTTTTCTTTTTGGAGAGTTCCATATCTTCTTATAATCTCACCTATACAAATATCCTGTAACTTTAGTATTTGTTCCTCAAGCGGTTTGCGGTTTTTATGGCAACTATTGTCTATACTAATTATTTCTAACTTCTCTTCTAATCGTTTTGTGTCAGCCATTACTTGTCTCCTTAATCTCATCTAACTTTTGTCTGGTGGTATTCATCTCTACTCCTTTAGTTTTTTAATCTGTAGGTTCATCACACCATAGCTTTATTCCCTTTGGTTCTTTAAGTGGCATGGACAGTCACAAGTTTTATTGATATGCTCATATAAGTTATCCTTGCAAACAGGACATGGACCCAAAAAGAAGTCATAAACGAAATATACCACTACAATAAAAATTAAAAACTTACCCATCTGCTTTTTCCTCTAGTTCTTTCTTACATTTTCTTGCAACTAATTGCTCCATCTCTACTCCTTATCTCCTGCGTGGAGTTCTGCTAAGTGCTTTTCTGAACATTTAGGGCAGGCATATTCGACTGGCTCTATTACAGCGTCACGTCCATATCCAACGAGTTCATCTTCTCCATAAACAATTCCTGTGCCACCACAAAGAGTACACGTTTTTTTATTAATTCTATCAAGATAATTTCGTTCTGATGCACCAATCATTAAGTCTCCATCTTGGTTATATGTTTTATCCTGATCTTCAAAATATATTGGTTTCATCTCTACTCCTCCTTATCGGTATACTTAGCAAGGGCCTCTGATAAATCACAAGTGAATACATTTAATTCTTCTGCTCTTTCAGCCTTGTCTTTTATATCTAACAGCTCGTCTATTGTGTCTAAAAGTGCCTTGTTTTCTTTTTGGAGAGTTCCATATCTTCTTATAATCTCACCTATACAAATATCCTGTAACTTTAGTATTTGTTCCTCAAGCGGTTTGCGGTTTTTAT
>FLOH01001190.1_pt1 | contig 42085 bp, 42 predicted proteins | sample 756751 | NCBI WGS metagenome assembly FLOH01 (sample SAMEA4026879, study PRJEB14308) | marine metagenome | biome: coastal water; material: water | depth 74 m
ATTTTTCGGGGGCGAATATTATTATGGTATTAACAATAAACCTTTATTAACAAAAAAACCAACCCCCGCCATAATAAAAAAAGATACACAAAAGAATAATGTTCCCAAACCAATTGCATATCCCAAAGGGGAATTACGAAGGGCTATAGGCATCAGAAATGTTGCTGAAGTTATGCTGAAAAAGAAACTATCAATTGGTGGAAGAAAGAGGCCTAAACGGTAGACCTCTTTCCAATTGTTTGACTGCTCAACTTCATTTCTAACTTGGGGTTCAGATTGCCGCCACAACTGATGTGATAGAGCTCTTAGATTTGTAGATGCGAAATCTCTTAACAATGCGGTGGAAATGCTGCTGCTTAACTCTGTTTTAAGAGATTTATCAAACTCTTCTTTAGCTTCACTTCTGCTTAAGTTGAGTTGTTTCGAAATACTCGCCTCGATATTGTTGCGAATCATATCTGCCAATCCACTCTGAGTGAATTTAATTTGCTGAAGGTGTAGGACTTTTAATTGCAATTGATTTCGTTGGCGCTTATAGGAATAGAAGGCATTCATAAAGACAGCATTAATTGGCAACCATGACAAGCCCAGAAAAAATCCCGCTACAAGTCTGACCCAGATATCTGAAACATCCACTAAGCCAACTTTTCTGATTGCAAAGGCAACAATTGCCGCTTGAATTAGACCACCTACCCCGCTAAGCAGAATGAAAGTGGGTAAGTGAATTGTTTTATCAGAGCGACTCGCAAATTTTGCGCGCAGGAAGAAGTAGAAAATGGCTATTCCAATAAAACCAACACCATTAACCAGTATCCAATCTAAAAGTGCCATGGAACTATTGATCATTGCGGATTCAGCAATAATTGAGAACGGGAAAACGATTACCATAAAAATCGGCATATAGCGCAACTCAAGTGCATCAGGACCTTGCACTGCGCGTCGAAGGCCGGTCACATAATCGTTAATCATTAATGTGCTCTGCTTAATTTGTAGAAATATTTTGCGATCATTACGCGTTGGTTGCTTTGGTCATCTGCGGGTATCCCCAACCTCTTGGCCAGGCGCGAGATTGCATTTTCAGTAGATTTCACTGTTGTAAATCGTGCAGAAGCTATAGCTGCATTAGACATCCCCAAGGAAACCATACGCATAAGCTCGATTTGCAAATCAGTAAATGGTTCCGGACCCATAACCCAACTATCCTTCGGTGGCTTGGATGAAATACCAACTTGCGCCGCTTCAAAGGAATTAAGAATGACTTCAATCAGAATCTGAACATTAGCGACATCAGCTTTGTTGAGATATTTTGAAGTGGCAGGCGCGCTCGGCAAGTTAGGCCGAATTGTTCGTACATCCTCAATCGATGACACTAATACTATTCCGGTATTAGGACTAAGTTTTGAAATCGCCTGCGCTATATCTAAACCAGTAGGACCGATTCCAAGATCTATATCAGTGACAACAACTTGAGGTTTGAAAGTTCTAAATAGGCGCATGGCTTCACCCGCATTTTGCACTGAACCAACAACTTTGAAATCTGCGGCTGCAATAACTCGTGAAAGTAGGGTTCTTGTTAGTGGCTCATCCTCAATCACCAACACGGATAGCGGGAGGTGGTCATTAACTGCAGCTGTCATTTCCATACTCCGCGCTCGGTCGACGATATTTCCTCGGCTTAGGGTGACATGGTGCCATTCACAACAACATCGGGAAACAGGTGGGTTAACCCCTCTTTTATGGTGGTTAGTCTAAAAAAAAGAGGTTCTCACGCCTCGGAAAAGTGTGCGGGAGATAACCCCCAGGTGAGATTGAGTCTAGTCACATGGTCACCCCCCCAATTCACCCCAAAACGCCCTTAAAAATTGAAGGCTGCCTCTCATTCATCTAACTTTTCCCTCATAAAAGTACCGATGAGTTGCGGGATGAAATAACTAGCGAAAGGAATTTAGAGATGCCACGTAGAAGTGTGAATAAGAAGACAGTACGCGTAACAATTGCATTTACATCGATAACTATTTTCCTCATGGTTGCGCCGGCTTTAGCATCTGCATATTTTGGTTTTAATATCTTTACAGTTATGTCAGGCAGTATGCGCCCTTACATGGCTCCAGGCGATGGGATCCTTACCGACGTTGTTTCTGCCCACGATGTAAAAGTTGACGATGTGATCATTTCAATTAACCCAGATAACTTTGAATCTATTTCTCACAGAGTTATATCTAAGACAGCAACAGATAATGTTCATTACACGATTACTACAAAGGGAGATGAAAACCCCGTAGCCGATAGCCCAGCATTAACTTTTCACACAAATGCACCAATTCGAAAAGTAATTGCTGTTGTTCCTAAAGTTGGTTACGCACTCGATGCAATATCTTCGACAGCTTCAAAAACTGCAGGATCAATTTTCCTTATTGGTTACTTAGTTTATTTGTACCGCAAGACACGCCAAGTTGTTGAGCCCGTGACTACCGATGAAGATATAACCCAAAAAGTTGAGGCGCTTGTGCAGAAACATCTGCAAACAATCACCTCAACTTATTCTTTATCTAAAACTCCAGAGATTACTTCATCCGTTCACTACGGTCCTCCTCCTGTAATCACGACGAGTCATAAAGATGTCTAATTGTAAGAAGCAGCTCCGAGCAACGCATTAAGACCAATTAGCAGATCGCAATTGGAAATAAGAAAAGAGGTTCGATCATGTTAGGCAAGCTCAATCTATTGAAGGCATCGTGGTCTCTCTCGAGCCTCACGGCCAAAGTTGGTGTAATTGCAGTTGCAACGACCATCGGTCTTGCAAACGTTGTTGGTAGCACTGGTGCGACTTTGGATGCAGTAGCTAACAACACAACAGCCCAGGGAATCAATTCAGGTACTTTAAGCTTAACTTTAGGCAACGGAAACTTCGGGGCCACCACAAGCGTTGGCTTTGATTCATATTTAACAAAGTTGCGTCCAACGGACACAATCAATCGTTTCGTTGATTACACAACAGGTAGCGACATGGGATGGCAAAGTCCAACTCTTGGCGTCACTGCAACGGGTCCTTCAGGCGCGGCCATTGGCGATAATGCAATCCTCGTTGGCGCAACAAACGGACTTAAAGTTTGGGTTCAAACTTGCGGAGCAAGCACATGGGCAGATGCAACCACTTGTACAACAGGGTCACCGCAAAATGTTATCGGTACTGGCACAGGTGCATCTTCGGTTCTCTTGAGCACTTTAATCGCTGGTGCGCAGTCAATGAACAATTTGATAGGGACAGCGTCGGCAGTAAATCACCTTAAATACACGATCTCGCTTCCAGACAAGACAGAGACCACAGTAAATGGAACAACCAAGAAAGATGGCGGAGGAAGTGTATTAACTGCGGCAAACTCCATTCAAGGTAAATCTGTTGAACTAGTTTGGACAGTTACAGTGGTTCAAACAGCAGGAACTGATACAAACGCATAATCTAGAAACTATATAGAAAATGAAGCGCAGGTCGGTCTGGGTAGTTGCAGTTGCATCAATGATGCTCCTTGCCACTTCTCAGACCGATCACGCCTTTGCCGCTCTTAAATCCCTGACTAATAATTCAGCTCCGCAAAACCTCTCGAGCGCATCGTGGGCAGCCGTTGCAGGAGTCGATCAAAACGTAACCTCGGCCGATGGAGCAGGCAATGCTTATCCGATGACGCTGACCTCCTCTTGCTCCGCTGGTGATGCAATCACACGAACTACAACGGGCTCTGTGACTGGAAGTGGTAGGACAATAACTTTAACTACTGCAGTCACGGGTCTTGAAGTTGGCTATCTTGTTTCAGGAAGTGGAGTTTCCAGCTCTTATTCACTCAACACTAATCCAAGTAGTAATTCACGACGCATAGACAGCTTTCCCGATGGACCGAATGGCTTTAGAATCCGATTCGCCAGTGGAACTAGCACCACGCCAAGCGGAACAGTATTGACTTTCACTATAGCTAAGCAGATTGATAAAACACTCGACTCAAACTCTTCGGGAACAAATGATAGGAAGAGAATTCAAACGATAGAAACCGTCTCGGAGCTAGAGGTAGGCATGACTGTTCGCGGTAGTAATATTGCCAACTCCGGCACAAATACGATTGTTTCGTTTCCTTCAGGATCGAACGATGAATTTATTACAGCGTCTGGACCTAATATAGATAACGCGCAAATTATTGCCTTTTCAAATGCAACTGTTTGCACCTATTTCTCGGTGTTCTATCTAAAAAATACGGGTGACACATCCATCAACAGTATGAGCATTACTCAGACTGGTTCGGCGGTGAATGGGACAAATACGATTACGTGGTCGACGTGTAGTGGCTCCTGGTCGGGATCGACGTGTTCAGGTTCTGAAGCCGCAATCTTGACAGCGACAACAATCTCACCCCAACAGTTAACCCGCACGCTTGCTTCCATGGAGGGAGTTTGGATTCGAGCGGTATCAAGCCCTGCAGGTAGTGGGGGAACATTGAATATTTCGGTTTCAGTTTCTACTTCAGATCTTGGTGCAGCAACAAACACTAATGCCTAAGTGCGCCAATCCATTTGTAATATTGACCGGCTAACAAGACTCGCTGGTTTTTAGTGCGACCAGCGCCACTTACACGCCACAGAGCTATTGCGTTTAGGTGAACCGTTACACGTCGTAGCTAGTCGCTTAGGTCACCGTGACGCTATGGTCACGGCCACGATATATGCGCACGTTTCAGATCAACAGGCAGAAACCGCGTCGAGTACTTTCGCTATTGCAGTAGAAAGCGCTCGCTAGTTTACGTACGGTGTTAGACAAGTGTTAGACAAAAGTAAAAAACTAAATAAGTAAAACGCGTTGGAAATGTAATTCACGCTCAAAACAAGTGAGGCGGGTCGGGCTCGAACCGACGACGACCAAATTATGAGTTTGGGGCTCTAACCAACTGAGCTACCGCCTCGTCGTGGGCAATCTTATAGCGCCCCGAGTATTTCGTTGACTAACTCTTCAGGCTTAATGTCAGTTGGCCATGAGGGATGCGCTGTCCCTATTCCATGTGCGATTACAAAGGATGCCCGTTCTTGTGCGCTATCGCCGCCATGCCCTCCTTCATCGAGGTGGCCATGATCAGTTGTGATGATGATGAGCCATTTTTCTTGTAATTGGATCTGCCTAGTGAGAATAACCTGGTGTAATTGTGAAACATACCCATCTATTCGCTCTATTGCATCGACATATGGACCTTCGATTGTTCCGTGAAGATGACCTGCCTCATCGGCGCCACAGAAGTAAATGAAACTTACATCTGGACCAGTTTCTTGAATTGAAATTTTTGCATCATTGGCGACTTCTGCATCAATCAATTCATAACCATATGTTTCACCATCACGGACAAAGATCTTATGCTTACCTAACCTCTGATCTTCTAATCTTGTTGCAATGACAGGTCCGACGCCAGCTGGGTCAATCAACGGTGGCCAGCCGGCTGCTGCATATGTGGAGAGCTCTGGCAAGTATGCCGCCGCTTGTGTTAATAGATCTGGGACCATTGCTAAGTTGTGATCTCTGTATTCATTATCGATGACCTTATGAACACCCTGGGATACACCGGTCAATAACGTTGTCCAACTTGGACCCGAAATCGTAGGCATATCTATGAGCATTTCGGAAAAGTAACAGTCAGATCGCAGTGCAGCCAAGGTTGTAGCCCGTCCAGATGCGAGTGCGCGATTTAAAATGAGTCCATCTATTCCGATGAGCAGAACTTTGGTCCTTGAAGCCACCAATAAAGAGTAGGACATGCAACTACTCTCACTCTAGCCCTGTCGGTAGGATTCACCCATGATTCACCTTAGCCAAAGCCGCTCATCGATCATCTTCGAGCAAGAAGGTGATTCTTTAGCGATTATCTATTGGGGCAAGAAATTAGGTCAGATAGATAAGCAAGGTGCGCTGGCTATAAAGAGCGCACTTACAAAGCCTGCATTCCACGGCGGGCTCGATGTTGCATCAGGTAATTTGGTATTACGTGAACATTCTCGTGGATGGATTGGCCATCCTGCCCTTCGTGGCCACCGTTCTGGAATAAGTGCCACCAATTCATTTAGTGTTAAGAGGATTGATCAGAAGGATCAAACTCTCTTTGTAACCTTTGAAGATTTGATCGCGGGCCTTGAAATCGAGATGTCTTATTCGCTCAACGCATCGGATGTGCTTCTCGTGGATGCGACGATAACAAATACAGCAGAGGGTGATTACTATCTTGAACATTTCTTGTATTGGCTACCGCTTGCTGAACAGGCAGATCAAGTTCTTGATTTTTACGGACATTGGACGAAAGAGCGTCAACCTCAACGTCGTGACATTGGATATGGACTTACTACTCGAGAAGGATTCGAAGGTCGATCAGGACACGATTACACGATTACTCAAGTAGCGCTCAATCACGCCACAGGTTTTCGCCATGGCGAAGCATGGTCACTTGCCATGGCATGGAGCGGAAATAATATTCACCACGTTGAACATCTGATTGATGGGCATAAATCAATTGGGGCTGGTGAGTATTTGTTGCCAGGTGAAGTAATTTTGAAGAAAGGCCAGAGCTATAGCGCACCACGAGCGGTAGCAAGTTTTAGCGATCGCGGTTTAGATGGATTGACGAATAACCATTATGCATGGATTCGATCTCGCCCGAATCACATCACCAAAGTTCGCCCACGACCATTAACGCTCAATATGTGGGAAGCGGTCTACTTTAATCACAACGAAGAAGGTATTCGCAAGATGGTTGATAAGGCTGCTGAAATTGGAGTTGAGCGAGTAGTTCTAGATGATGGTTGGTTTGGTTCGCGTCGTAATGATCGTGCAGGCTTAGGGGACTGGGTTGTGTCAAAGGATGCATGGCCACAAGGTTTAGATCCGATTATCAAATATATCAATGACAAAGGTATTGAATTTGGCTTGTGGTTTGAAGGCGAGATGGTCAACTGCGACTCTGATTTATATCGCGCACATCCGGATTGGATTCTTCAAGAACCAGGACGCCTTCCTATCGAAGGACGCTGGCAACAGGTATTAGATTTAACTAAAGAAGGAGCCTATAACCATGTACTGAACCAAGTTGATGCTGTCTTATCAGCACACAACATTGCCTACATTAAATGGGATCACAATCGTCACATCACAGATCCGGTTTCAGACGGACGAGCTGTGGTGCGCGAGCAAACGCAAGCTATTTATCGCCTGTTCGATGAACTTAAGAAGCGCCATCCTGGACTTGAAATCGAATCCTGTGCATCAGGGGGCGGACGAATCGATCTGGGTATGATTGAACATGCTGATCGTTTCTGGACTTCAGATCAAAATGATCCGTTAGAGCGTCAGAAGATTCAGCGTTGGACAGGGTTGGTAATTCCACCAGAGTTCTTGGGAACACATATTGGACCAACTGTGGGGCATCAAATGAATCGCACTCATAGCGTGAGCTTTCGTGCACTCAATGCTCTCTTTGGACATGCTGGTATCGAATGGAATATTACTGAAGCGGATCCAAAAGAGACAGAAACTCTAAAGTCATATATCGCTTTCTATAAGAACCATCGCAATTTATTGCATTCAGGTTCAGTTGTACGTAGCGATGAAGTAGTAGGAAACGCACAGCTTTATGGAACTGTGGCTCTCGATAAGAAAGAGGCAATATTTACATATATGCAACTGACCTCACTCGATAACTTAGGACCTCTTTTAACAACATTTGATGGCCTTGATAAAGAGACCTTATACAAAATACGAGTTGTAGAAGAGCTCAGCGCAGTTGATTTCATTCAAAAGCGCACGCCGGGTTGGTGGCCTGAGCTAGAACTCACAGGAGATCAATTGGCTCACATCGGCTTACAACTTCCAGTACTCAAACCTGAGTCAGGACTGTTGTTCCATGTGGTCGCAATTTAGGAGTAGCATCACTGCGTCCAGAGCTAGTCAGCATCGACTATAGGAGTTAATTGTGCTTGTCGGTATCCCTAAAGAAGTTAAAAATAATGAATTTAGAGTTTCAACGACACCGGCAGGAGTCCACTCTCTCGTCATAGCCGGCCATACCGTCTTTGTTGAAAAAGGTGCTGGTCTGGGTTCTGCAATAGCTGATCATGATTATGTAAAAGCTGGAGCGAGCATTCTCGATACCGCAGATGATGTGTGGGCAAAGTCTGAGATGATTATTAAGGTTAAAGAGCCAGTTGCTTCTGAGTATCATCGTATGCGCCGTGGACAAATTCTCTTTACTTACCTGCATCTTGCCGCTTCTCGCGAATGCACCGATGCCATCATTAAATCTGGAATTACTGCAATCGCCTATGAGACTGTTGAAGTAAATCGATTTCTTCCGCTCCTTGCCCCAATGTCTGAAGTCGCTGGCCGTATGTCGATTCAAGTGGGAGCTGCAGCGCTACAACGACCTAATGGTGGCCGTGGAGTATTGCTAGGGGGAGTGCCGGGAGTTGCTCCGGGAAAAGTTGTAATTTTGGGTGGGGGAAGCGTCGGAGTATCAGCTGCTGCAATGGCTATTGGGCTTCGCGCAGATGTCACACTTCTTGATATCAACCTCAAGCGCCTTGTCGAAATTGATGAAATGTTCCACGGCCAAGTCAAAACTGTTGCCTCATCTCCTTATTCAATTGAGGAGTACTGCACACAGGCAGATCTCGTTGTGGGCGGCGTTCTCATTCCAGGAGCTGCGGCTCCAAAGTTGGTCACCGAAGCGATGGTCGCCAAAATGAAGCCCGGTTCAGTTCTTGTCGATGTTGCAATTGATCAAGGCGGATGTTTTGGAGGCTCTCATGCCACAACGCATGCAGATCCAACATTCAAAGTTCACGAATCTCTTTACTACTGCGTTGCAAATATGCCAGGTGCAGTTCCTGCAACATCAACTGCAGCGCTATCAAATGCAACCCTTAAGTACTCTCTGGCAATTGCCAATAAAGGCTGGGAGCAAGCGATATCGGACGATTCAGGACTTGCCGCCGGCCTTAACGTTCATGATGGAAAAATTATCTACGCAGCAGTTGCTGCAGCACACGGGGCTTAAAAAATTTAGCGGCGTTGCATTCCGCGACGACCCCAAAATTCCCACATACCCATCACGCTTAAGACCAGCGCGAATCCGAAGAGAAGATCTTCTATCGGTGCCGAACAGATTCGCGTGCCGATAATTGCATCTGGGTTATACATCACGATATTGCGAGATGTAAGCCACCAATTGGTAAGCAGTTGAAATGGCAAGATGATTGCATACGAGGTCCAGAATGCGGCACGTGTAAGCATGGAATTTTTAAAGATAAATAGATCAACCATGACGGCAATAGCAAAAGCTGCAATAGCAATATCTGAATAAATCATTCGCCGAATTCACCTTTGCGCCAATGAGGCTTGACTGTTGTAACTCCTTCAATAGTTAGAATCGCCGCTAGCGGTACAAAAAAGAAGAATAGATATTCTTCAAGAGGAATACTGAATGGACCGTAGATTCCTAGCATTTGGGTGCGATCAAAGAACCAGTGGCCTTGTGCAATCGCATATGCATCCCAAATCAGAAAGAGAGCGCTGATTGGAAAGATACTGAGCACGGCGCGCTTGAGTCTTCGCAGTACGCCAGTCTTTAGGACTATCTCCAACCAGCCTGACCCACAGAAGATAAAAATCAACATTGCCATGTAGGACCACTGCTTCATGCTCATATTTTTGCACACTCTGGCCCTCAAATTGCTACTGTGGCCTTTATGAACGAATTGCAGAGAGCAGTCTTTGCGCGGATTCGACTCTTTTCAAGCCTTGCAGCTGCAATGGCAATCGTGCTTTCTCTCATTTTCTCAAATTGGCTCGGCTCAGATTCAATGAATTGGCAGATTGTGATGGCTGCAATTGCACTCGCCGTTGGGATTCCGCATGGAGCACTTGATCATCTTGTGACCTTGCCGAAGTCGGCGCCTATCAGAATGGCTCTCTTTGTCATCGTATATGTAGCAATCGCGCTGGCTGCAATCTGGGCACTTCTACAATGGAATGTGTGGGGATTCATTGCAGTTGTCTTGATGAGTTCCTTACATTTTGGTATCGGCGATAGCGCATTTATTGCCGAGCTCGACCGCTTAGATAATCGCCAAGGCGCTTCGATTCCGGTGTGGTCCTATGCCAGTGCAGCAGGGCTGTTGCCCGTAGTTATTCCGCTGGTAAATAGTCGAAGTACCGAGGCACTTGAAAGAGTCAACGCTAATCTGGTTGATTGGCATCATGGTTTTACATCTGAAATTCAAATAGCAGTGGCGGTTATTGCAACCTTTTCAATCATGATTCTGGTTAGCCGCAAGCGTTTGCGGGATGTTCTTGATATCGCCCTTCTTGCAGGGCTTGCATCGATTGCGCCACCGCTTGTGGCATTCTCTGTCTACTTCGGCTGCTGGCATGCAATGCGCCATACTGCGCGCCTCACTTCACTTTTGCCGAAGTCCGTATCCGCATATGAACAAGGTCGTGGGCTTTCTGCCTTTAAAGCTGCAGTAATTCCAGGTTTACCAGCGCTATTTGGAACCCTTATCTTTGTGGCACTGCTGTCAGGTTTCTCACATCAAAATCTGAGTGACTCATTTCTCTGGCTTACTTTGGTAACAATTTGGGCCCTGACAGTTCCTCACATGATTGTCACAGCGAAGATGGACCGCGCCGCTCTCAAGAAGTAGTACTTTTTCGTTAGGCTAACTGCATGCTGAGAAAATTACTCATCGTTACGCTACTTGTGACAAGTATCCCGCCGGCACAAGCTGCTGCAATTTATACATTCCCTGTTGCTAACTGCGCAGTTAATTATGCGCGTGCACATCACGACTATGCGGCAACAGATATCTTGGCTAAAGCCGGTTGCAAATTTGTAGCTCCCATAAACGGCGTTGTTGATGAAGTAAATCGAGTAGATACTTGGAAGAGCCCACCCAATCTAGGGATTACGCGTGGAGGGCTATCAGTCTCCATTATTGGTGATGATGGAGTGCGTTATTACGGATCTCATCTGCGATCGATCAATGCAAGTATCCAACCTGGTGTGAGAGTAAAGGCAGGACGAGTACTCGGGGCAGTTGGAGCTACAGGTAGCGCGCGCGGTACAGCCCCGCACTTACATTTTGGAATTTCTTGGCCAACACCTGCTGATACTTGGTGGGTACGACGTGGTGAAGTTTTGCCCTGGAAGTATCTTCATGCTTGGGAAAAGGGTAAGAATAAATCACCGGTCAAAGCCGTAGCCGCACGTAAAGCTAAAGTGGGAGAAATTCCAGAAGTTCCTAAGTAAAGAAAAAAAGTGTAAAAAAATAAGGCCCGCCGATTTCTCGGACGGGCCTTATTTATAAGTGAAATTAGTTAGCGTTCACTGCGTCTGCCTGAGGACCCTTAGGACCCTGGACAACCTCGAATGAAACTGCCTGACCCTCTTCAAGGGACTTGTAACCATTTCCTTGAATTGCTGAGTAGTGAACGAATACATCTTGTCCGCCACCATCAACTGCAATGAAACCGAAACCCTTTTCAGAGTTGAACCACTTAACTGTGCCTGTTGCCATATGTTTTTACTATTCCTTCGATATGTTGGGAGTTCGAGAATTCCTCGACCACCAGTCTTCGTCTTGCGTTCAGCCATACCGAGTAAAGAAGTAAATCTAACAACGGGTACTGATAAAGCGTCCGACTAGGGAAAATGGTACCTGCTACCTACGCTTATGCCTATTCCCGGTTTTGAAAACTCACGCTCAAAATGAAGCTACTTATGGGCGCTGCCTTCACAAAGTGATAAAAAGGGCGTATAAATGAGGTACTCACTAGCAGTTGGCAGCACTTTGTGGATCGGGGAAGGTCGCACAATCGGCGCCTTGCTAGGAGCTCTACATGCACGACAAACATCTCAGCGGTCTGGTCGTAATCCACTCTGCGCCATCTGCCCTGCGTCAACATATCGAGTGGGGACTTAACTCACTTCTGGGCACACCCCAATCAATCTTTTGGCGCGAACAACCTTTAGATGTTGGAACAGTTCGCACACATCTGGAATTTCGGGCATCTCTTGGAACTGCTGCCAAGATTGCTACCGCTCTAAAGAACTGGCACTACCTCAAATTTGAAGTGCATGAAATAGGTATGAACTCGGGAGAGATGTTTCGTTTTACTCCTGATCTTGGAATACATCGTGGCATCATTGATGCAGCCGGATCCGTTCTCATCTCTGAGAATATTCTGCGAAAAGCAATCTCAAACTTTGACGACATAGCAATGCGTGATGAATTAGAGGTTGCACTCGGAGTTTCCTGGGACTTGGAGCTAGAGCCCTACCGCGGAGTAGACCTTCAGGAAGTTCAAAGGCTACACGCCATCTAATTTCCTAGATACAATTTTTCTATGACTTCACAAGCTCCTATGACCTCAGTGGAACGCCGCCAATCTATTCTCTATATTGTAATCGCGCTCATTCTTGCAGTTGCACTCGGCGGAGGACTGGTCAAAGTTGGTGCAGGATTTGCATCGCGTAATGCAAATGGAATTACGATGACAGGATCTGCCAAGACAACTGCCACCGCTGATAACGCAGTATGGACTCTCAATATTTCACTGACACGTCCAACTGTGGCCGATGCCGTCACTCGCGTTGGCAGCGATGTTGCTTCCGTTACTAAATACTTGACTAATGGTGGAATCCCTGCCAGTGCGTTGACCTTAGGTTCAGTTTCTACCTACGGCAATGAAGAATGGGTTAATGGCAACACCACAGGCAGAATTCTTAACTACCGCGCCTCACGCGATGTGGTTGTGCGCAGCACTGATGTGCAATTAATTTCAAAGCTATCTCAAGAGATTGGTACTCTCTTGCAAACTGGAGTTTCAGTTAATAATTACGGACCCCAGTACTACATCTCAACCCTTCCTGATATGCGACCAAAGCTTCTGGGTGAGGCAATGATGGATGCAAAGGTGCGCGCTGAAGCGATTACGAAGGCGGTAGGCGGCAACGTCGGAGCAGTTCAATCAGTCAAATCTGGGGTATTCCAAGTGACAACTCCGGATTCAACGATGACGCAAGATACGGGTGCTTATGACACTACAAGTATTGAAAAGAGCGTTACAACGACTGTTTCGGTCACTTTCGCCCTTAAGTAAATTAGAGCGGAATGTTGCCGTGTGAACCACGGCGATATTCCGCTTCTGAAAGCGCCTTAGCAATAGCGCTACGAGTCGAATCTGGATTGATCATCTGATCAACTGCGCCAATTTCAATTGCTTTAGCAACGCCCCCTGAAACTTTCTCATGCTCTGCGGCAAGCTCCAACTCCATATCTTCGCGTTGCTCGGCAGGAAGACCTGCAAGTATTCGACGGTGTAAAACGCGCACTGCAGCAACTGCCCCCATTACAGAGACTTCGGCATCTGGCCATGCAAAGACGCGAGTAGCGCCAAGGGATTTTGAATTCATCGCAACAAATGCGCCGCCATATGCCTTGCGAGTGATAACTGTAACGCGCGGAACAACTGCTTCACCAAAAGCGTGGAGCAATTTTGCACCTCGACGAACCGCTCCTTCCCATTCTTGGCCAATGCCAGGTAAGAAACCTGTTACATCGGCGATAACAATAAGTGGAATGCCGAAGGCATCACACGTGCGAACAAAGCGAGCGGCTTTTTCACCGGCTGCAGAATCTAGAACTCCGCCGATAACTTGTGGGTTATTAGCAATAACGCCAACGGTGCGAGCACCCAGGCGCCCAATGACCGTGGTCATATTTTGCGCCCACATATCGAGCAGTTCCAGCTTTTCACTATCTGAATCAAGAATGGCATCGACCAATGGGTGAACGTCATATATGCGCTTCTTTGAATCTGGTACTAGATGCGCAAGTGGCACATCGTCAACGTTTAGTGACATCAAACCTTGATTGGCAAAGAGAGATACGAGATCTTGAATCTCAGAGAATGCAATATCTTCAGTCGGCGCAATGACATGCGCAACGCCAGAATTCTTACTATGTGCTTCAGGCCCACCAAGTAGCGCCATATCGACGATATCGCCGGTGACAGATTTAACGACATCAGGTCCTGTCACAAAGATACGTCCTTCTGGTGCAAGTACAACGACATCTGTAAGGGCTGGTCCGTATGCGCCACCGCCTGCAGTTGGTCCAAGTACAAGTGAGAGCTGAGGAATTCTTCCACTGGCTGTGACCATTACTTGAAAGACTTCTCCGAAGGCATTAAGAGATGCAACTCCATCACTTAATCGCGCTCCACCTGAATGCCAGATTCCGATAACGGGGACTTGCGCACCCATTGCCGCACGGTATGCCTGAACAATAACTTCCGACCCTTCGATTCCAAGAGCGCCACCCTTGACTGTAGGATCGGATGCGAAGACAACCACCTTGTTTCTTTTTACAAAACCGGTAGCAGCAACCATTCCGCAATTAGTCCGGGGGACCAGTAATTCGTAAGAACCGCCATCAAGTAACTTGGCGATACGAAGTTCGGGATCGAGGATGTGTTCCATGGCTTTAGGCTAGAGCGATTTGAATGCAAGTACTACGTTGTGGCCACCAAAACCGAAAGAATCATTGAGCGCTGCAATATCACCCGCGGGAAGTTGGCGTGGTGTGTCGCGTACAACATCGACTGTTACGGCTGGGTCTAAGTTTTCAATATTAATTGTCGGAGGAGCAAGGCGTTCTTGGAGCGCTTTAACAATAAATACGGATTCGATTGCACCGGCTCCGCCAAGTAAGTGGCCTGTCATTGATTTCGTTGCAGAGACTGCAACGTGGTCCGCATCTTTTCCAAGTGCCTTGCGCAGCGCATTTGCCTCAGCAACATCGCCTGCTGGAGTTGAAGTTGCATGCGCATTTAAATGGACAATATCTTTTGTAGATAATCCAGAATTTTGTAGTGCAAATTTGATTGCACGCTGGACTCCACCACCTTCTGGATCAGGAGCAGCAATGTGATAACCATCGGAAGACAAGCCTTGTCCGCCGATTTCACAGTAAATCTTTGCACCGCGCGCTTTTGCGCTTTCGTACTCTTCAAGAATTAGCACGCCGCCGCCTTCGCCAAGGACGAAACCATCTCGGTCGATGTCGTAGGGGCGAGATGCACGTTCTGGAGCATCATTACGAGTTGAAAGCGCCTTCATTGCAGCAAAGCCCGCCATTGGCAATTGATGAATCGCAGCTTCGACTCCACCGGCGACAATGATGTCTGCGCGGTTGCTCTTAATCATTTCAAATGCATAACCGACTGCTTCAGCCCCCGATGCGCAAGCGCTGACAGGCGTATGAACGCCGGCTTTAGCTTGTAATTCAAGACCAACATTTGCCGCAGGGCCATTAGGCATCAACATAGGAACAGTGTGAGGACTTACCCCCCGCGCACCTTTTTCATTGAGATTAACAAATTGATCCAAGAGGGTGATTACTCCGCCGATACCGGATGCGATAACGACGCCTAAACGTTCCTTATCAATGTCATCGGGAGATCCTGCATCTTTCCAGGCTTCGCGGGAGGCAATGAGGGCAAACTGTTCAGATCGATCGAGCCTGCGCATTTCAACGCGCTCCATCTGATCTGCAGGTTCTGTCGCAACGCGCGCAGCAAAGTGAACTGGAAGAAGCTCTCGCCAATCTTCGGTTAGAAGCCTTACTCCACTTTGACCGGCTAAGAGCGCCTTCCATGTGGAGTCGACATCTGCGCCCAGAGGGGTGGTAGCTCCTAGGCCAGTTACTACTACGCGACGTTGTGACATATACCTATATTAAATCTTGAGCGTTGAATCTGCTTATGCCGCTGCGTTAACGATGAAGTTAACTGCGTCGCCCACTGTTGCAAGGTCAGTTACCTTCTCATCAGGAATCTTGACGCCAAAGCGCTCTTCGCATGCAACGACAACTTCAACCATGCTGAGAGAATCAACCTCTAAGTCGTCGGTGAAGTTCTTATCAAGTTCGATTGATGCAGCTGGAATACCTGCTACTTCCTCAACTATCTCTTTAATTCCTGCAAGTACATCTGCTGGTGAGAGCGCCATTATTTATCCTTTGCTATGTCGATCATGTGGTTTCCATCTATGTTGCTAGGTGAGCAATTCTCTACGAAAAGGGGTCGTACTTCCCAGTAAATCGGTAGGTAATCTCGAAAAAATTACGGTTTTGGAGGTAATTTCACAACTTGGCCCGCATAAACGAGACCTGCGCCATATCCAATGAGCAGGGCCAACTTCCCATGCAGCTTTGGGTGTTTTTTGAGGATCGCCTCCATTGCAAGTGGAATTGATGCTGCAGATGTATTTCCATTGACACGGATATCATCTGCAATTAAAACCGAATCTGGCACACCCATCTCTTTCGCCATTGTCTCGATAATTCGAATATTGGCTTGATGAGGAATGAATGCATCAATATCGTTAACTGTAAGTCCTGCAGATTCAAGGGCTTTATTTGCCGCCTTGCTCACTGAAAATACTGCCCAGCGAAAAACTTTCTGGCCCTCTTGAGAAATATTTGGCCACTTACCGCCGGCCTTTGTCAATTGAGTTTCGGTATCGCGAATATCAATCCATGATGGGTCCATCAAGATTGAGTCCCGGTTATCAGCATCAGATCCCCATTCGACAGGGCCAATCCCAGTTTCCTTCGATGCAGCAATCACAACAGCGCCTGCGCCATCTGCGAAGATAAATGCGGTCGCACGATCGTTAGGGTCTGTGAAATCTGAAATCTTTTCAGCGCCAACTACCAAAACCTTTTTAGATGTTCCAGATTTGATGAAGTCATTTGCCATCGAGACTCCATAGGAAAAGCCAGCACATGCTGCATTGATATCAAAGGCAGCAGCTTTGGGATGTCCCAGCCTTTGCAGAATTGCAGTAGCCGCAGATGGTGCTTGGAAGGGGAATGTAATAGTTGCAACAACGAGGGTATCAATATCGGTAATTGCCAACTTTGCATTTTTGAGCGCATCTTCAACAGCCCATGTGGCCATATCAAGCAGAGATTCATCAGCACCTGCAATGCGGCGAGACTCAATTCCGGTGCGTTGTTGAATCCATTCATCGCTGGATTCAATACGGTCGACTATCTCTGAGTTAGGTACAAGGCGCTTAGGCCGATAGACCCCGACAGAAAGTATTTCGCTCTCACTGCCAGTTCTGGATTTAATTGCGGACATTATTTCCCCCATGCTGTGCGATAAAGAGTCGAGCACTAGCAATATCTGCTGGGCCCTTCAATGCGAATTGTTCAATTGTTGGCGTTGCGCGCTTGATAAGACCGACAAGAGTTCCAGCAGGTGCCACTTCAATAACACCGGTTACGCCTTGGCTCAATAGCGTTTGCATGCAGAGATCCCAGCGTACGGGGTTTGCGATCTGAGCAATGATTCGCTGAAGAACGTCGTGGCCATCTTTAATGACATCGCCATCCTTATTGGATATGACCCCAACTATTGGCGTATTCGTAAATATCGAATCGGCTAGGGTGCGAAGTGGATCAACGGCAGATTGCATATAAGAGGTATGAAAGGCTCCGGCAACAGCCAATGAGCGAACCCGCGCACCGTCGGGGGCCAACTGCGCCAGCGCATTGAGATCTCCCGCTGCAACAATTTGCCCGCCGCCATTGTCATTAGCTGCAACAAGGCCGAGAGCTTGGATTGCGCTTAAGACAACCTGGCGATCTCCGCCCAACACTGCAGCCATTCCAGCTGGAGTAATTGCCGCCGCTTTCGCCATTTCGACTCCGCGCATACGAACCAGGGTCATTGCATCAATCGATGAGATGACGCCAGCTAAGGCCGCTGCAGTTATTTCACCGACTGAGTGTCCTGCAACGAATGAGATGTGATCGCGCTCGCCCAGTGCATATGCGCTTAAAAGCCCTGCTGCCACGATGAGTGGTTGAGCATTGGCGGTATCTTTAATTTCATCCGCATCAGCAGTTGTACCTAACCTAACTACATCAAGTCCGATGGCATCTGAGAATTCTTGCGCAAGGGTTTTTAAAGCCGCATCTTCAAGCCAGGCAGAGAGCATCCCTGGAGTTTGGGAACCTTGACCAGGGGCGATGATTGCAAGCACGTCGTTAATATAGATGAAGGAGCGGGTGGTACTTATCTCATTGGCCCCGCTTCACAAATAATCTACTGACCAGTAACCTCTCCTCTATGAAGATTGCAGTCTGCGTTAAACAGGTCCCTGATTCATGGGCCGAGAAGAAGATGGTCAACGGTCTTCTCGATCGCGAAAACGTCGATGCTGTACTCAATGACCTAGATGAGTATGCAGTCGAAGAAGCCCTTCGTATTGTAGAAGCTCACGGAGGAAATGAAGAAGGTGGCCCTCATACAGTCACTGTGATTTCAATGGGACCAGAACGCGCAACCGAAGCTATCCGCAAAGCGCTATCAATGGGCGCCAATGGGGCAATCTTGGTCAGCGATACTCAGCTTGCAGGTTCAGATGCGCTCACAACATCGGCCGTATTGGCAAAAGTTATTACAGATGGTGGATATGACATTGTGATCTGCGGAACCGAATCAACGGATGCGCGCATGAGTGTCATACCTGCGATGTTAAGCGCTCGCCTTGGCTGGGCGCAGTTAACTTTCGCTTCAAAGGTTGCAGTAGATCCTGCAGGAACAGCATCCATAACGCGCGTTACTGAAGCCGGCGTCGATGAAATATCTGCACAGTTTCCAGTCATTATTAGCGTGGTTGAAAAGATTAATGAACCTCGTTACCCATCTTTTAAAGGGATTATGGCTGCTAAGAAGAAGACCATAGAGCAGAAAGATTTAGCTGCAATTGGAGTAGCTGTGCAGAGCTCGTGGTCGCTCGTGAAGGATGCAACTCCACGACCCGCTAGAGATGCTGGAATTAAAGTAACGGATGAAGGTAGCGGCGGAGATTCGCTCGTCAACTTCCTGGCAGAGAAGAAGTTGATATGAGCACTGTATTAATCCTTGCAGATTTCTCAGGAGATAAGGCAAGTAAGACAACGGCCGAACTGGCAACGGCTGCAGCCCGTATCGGAGCTGTGACTGCAGTTGTGTTAGCGGGAACAGGTAAAGGCGCAGCTCTGGCTGCCACGGTCAACCAAGGTCCCATCTCAAACGTTTTAATTATTGAATCAGATGATTTCGCTCTCCACGGCGTACCAGCTGCTGCAGATGCTCTTGCCCAGATTATTAAAGATAAATCACCTGCCGCTTTATTGATTGCATCGTATGCATTCGGCAAAGAAGTTGCAGCACGAGTTGCAGTACTTACTGATTCAGGAATCATTACCGATGCTGTCGATGTTGCAGCAGATGGCAGCGCTACACAACTTGTTTTCGGTGGATCTACAACGGTGCATTCACAAGTTTCGCATGGGGTTCCAATAATTACAGTCCGGCCAAATAGCATCGAAGCTGATTTTTCTACTAGCGCTCCGACGGTAGAGAATGGTTCTGCTCAGATTTCAGATGCAGCAAAGAAATCAACAATTTCTTCATCGCAGCCACCTGTTAAAGGTGGACGCCCCGAACTCACCGAGGCAAATATTGTTGTTTCAGGTGGCCGCGGTACCGACGGAAACTTTGTACCTGTTGAAGCGTTCGCTGATTCACTAGGAGCTGCAGTCGGTGCATCCCGCGCTGCAACAGATGCTGGTTGGTATCCGCATTCGCATCAAGTTGGACAGACCGGTAAAACGGTAAGCCCACAGCTCTACGTTGCATGTGGAATCTCTGGCGCAATCCAACACCGCGCTGGAATGCAGACATCAAAGACAATCGTTGTCGTCAATAAAGATCCTGAGGCGCCCATCTTTGATATTGCAGATTTTGGCGTTGTCGGCGACCTCTTTAACGTACTTCCGCAGGCTACCGCAGGCATCAACGCCAAGCAGGGCTAGCTTCTGCGCAAGGGCGCATCTGGCCATTAGAACTAGACTGCTCCAATGAGCGTCTATCTCGACCATGCGGCTACAACACCGATGTTTGACGTTGCAATCGATGCGATGGCGCAATCACTTCGTAAAGTTGGAAACCCATCATCTCTTCATACCGAAGGAAGATCTACTCGAAAAGATGTAGAAGATGCACGCGAGAAAATTGCCCAAGCCATTGGCTGCCTTGCGAGCGAAATAATCTTTACCGGTTCTGGAACTGAAGCCGATAACGCTGCTATCAAAGGTCTCTTCTGGCATCGGAAGAAGAAGGTCATTCTCGTTTCAAGTATCGAACATCAAGCGGTCATTGATCCAGCGAGGTGGCTTGCAGAGCATGAGGGCGCCGAGCTGATTGAAATTCCAGTGACTTCTAGTGGTGTTATTAATCTAGATTTTTTCAAGCAGATTGTTGCAGAACGCGGACCTGAGATCGCCTTAATCTCAGTGATGCATAGCAACAATGAAACAGGGGTAATCCAACCAATTGCAGAAGTAGTTGCAATCGCCGGCGACATTCCAGTCCATAGCGATGCAATACAGAGTTTTTCAAAAGTCCCACTCTCATTTAAGGAGCTTGGCCTCTTTGCCATGTCGATTAGCGGACATAAAGTGGGCGGGCCGCTCGGAATTGGTGCTTTAATTTTGCGTCACGGAGTTGAAATTCCTGCCCTCTTACATGGTGGTGGCCAAGAGCGCGATATTCGTAGTGGAACGATCAATGCTCCATCTATCGTTGCATTTGCTGCTGCAGTTGAGGCACATATTTATGATGCGGCCAAGGTGACTTTACTTAGAGAAGCTTTTGAAGAAGGCGTCCGTCAAGTGCGGCCTGATGCCATTTTCAATGGCCAATCGGTGCAACGTTTACCGGGAATTTCAAATATTACTTTTCCAGGGACGCAAAGCGATTCTCTTCTGCTCCTGATGGATTCAGAGAAAGTCTCATGCTCAACTGGGGCCGCGTGTAGTGCAGGCGTACATAGACCAAGCCATGTACTGCTTGCGATGGGTTTGAGCCAGATCACCGCACAGTCCTCACTTCGCTTTTCATTTGGTGCGACGAGCATGCAAGCTGACGTTGATTACGTTCTCTCTGTTTTGCCTAGAGTTATTGAACGCGGATTAGCGGCCAACTCGGTGGGTAAAAAATGAAGATCATCGCCGCAATGAGCGGAGGTGTTGATTCTGCAGTTGCTGCAGCGCGCGCAGTTGAAGCCGGACACGAAGTAATTGGTGTGCACTTAGCTCTCTCTTCAAATCCTCAGAAATACCGAAGCGGTGCCCGCGGTTGTTGCACAATTGAAGATTCTCACGACGCACGGCGAGCCGCAGATGTCATAGGAATTCCCTTCTATATCTGGGATATGGCCGACGAATTTCATGAGGGCGTCGTTGAAAACTTTATGAGTGAGTACGCAGCTGGGCGAACTCCCAATCCATGTCTGCGTTGTAATGAGAAGATTAAATTTGCAGCTGTCCTAGATCGCGCAAAAGCAATGGGTTTCGATGGTGTTGTTACAGGACATTACGCACGTACGCAAGAAACAGCTGAAGGCCGCACATTGCACCGAGCTGTAGATCCATTAAAAGATCAATCCTATGTACTTGCAGTTCTTAACCGCGAACAGATAGATGGTGCGATATTTCCATTAGGAGACACCGAAAAGGTTGATATCCGCAAAGAGGCAGAGGCCCGTGGTTTGGCCGTTGCTCAGAAACCAGATAGCCACGATATTTGCTTTGTTCCTTCAGGTGATAATGCAGGTTGGTTGCGCGAGCGACTTGGTGGTGAAACAGGGCCAATCGTTGATCAAGATGGCATCAAGATTGGCGAACATAAGGGCGCATACACCTACACGATCGGCCAGCGAAAAGGGCTTGGACTTACAGTTCCAACTGCCGATGGCTCTCCTCGCTTTGTATTAAAAATTGAACCGGTCTCAAATACCGTTGTCGTAGGTGCCAGAGAAGATCTTGCAGTGAATTCAATGCGCGGTGAACGACCTATTTTCTGTGGTCCACAAATAGGTGCTGCTCCTACGCGCGGCTTTGTGCAGGTTCGCGCCCATGGCGCAGCACTTGGATGCACTTATTACCTAGATAGAGATCAGCTCGTTGCAGAACTCGATTTGCCGCTTCTGGGTCTTGCCACAGGGCAAGCAATGGTTATCTACGATGGCGACCGCGTCGTAGGGTCTGCGACTATCTGCGAGACTGCATGAGACACGAAGCTCGCCATCGAATTACCGAATTAACGCAAGAAATTCGAGATCACCAATTTAAATATTATGTCCTTGATAAGCCAACAATCACAGATGCTAATTTCGATGCACTTCTTAAAGAGTTGCAATCCTTAGAAGCTGCCAATCCAGAACTGCTCGAGCCAGATTCGCCATCCCTTGGAATCGGTGGAGGATTTGCAACGAGCTTTGATCAGCATAACCACATCGAGAAGATGATGAGCCTAGATAACGTCTTTGATGACCAAGAGCTTGGCACATGGTTTGATCGCGTAGAAAAAGAATCTCCATCGCCAGAGTATCTATGCGAACTCAAAGTTGATGGGCTTGCAATCAATCTTCTCTACGAGAATGGACAACTGACTCGCGCACTTACTCGTGGCAATGGCACAACTGGTGAAGACGTAACTCTCAATGTAAAGACAATTAAGGGCTTACCTCATACGCTCAAAGGAAAGAAACTTCCCACATTGATTGAAGTACGTGGCGAAGTTTTCTTTCCAGTTGCAGCATTTAATCAATTGAATGAAGAGCTCGAAGAAGCAGGAAAACAACTCTTTGCAAATCCACGAAATTCAGCTGCAGGCTCTCTTCGCCAGAAAGATCCTCGGATTACTGCAACGCGCCCACTTGATGTAGTTGTTCACGGAGTTGGTGCTAGCAAGGGCATTACATTCTCTTCGCAATCTGATGCATATAGGCAGCTCAAGGCGCTGGGACTTCCCACATCTAACCGTTTCAAAGTCTGCTCTACACGCGCGCAAGTGATGGCCTATATTGAGAATTACAACCTTCATCGCCACGATGTCGAACATGAAATTGATGGCGTGGTCATAAAAGTCGATGCAATCTCTGAACAGAAGAAGTTGGGCTTTACATCTCGCGCACCCAAGTGGGCAATTGCCTATAAGTATCCACCTGAAGAGGTAACAACCAAGTTATTAGCTATCAAAGTAAGCGTTGGTCGTACTGGTCGAGTTACTCCCTTTGCATTTATGGAGCCGGTAAAAGTTGCAGGGTCAACTGTTACAAATGCAACCTTGCATAATCAAGAAGAGATCGAACGCAAAGGCGTTCTCATCGGGGACACGGTCATCATTCGCAAAGCAGGAGATGTAATCCCTGAAGTCTTGGGGCCAGTACTTGCGCAACGCACAGGTGCCGAAAAAGTATTTGTCATGCCAACTACATGCCCTGAATGTGGCAGCACCTTGCGCGCAATGACTGAAGGTGATGTCGACATCAGATGCCCCAATACCCGAAGCTGTCCGGCACAGCTTCGAGAACGCATTTACTACATTGGATCTCGCGCTGCCTTAGATATTGATGTTCTTGGGTATGAAGCAGCAGTCGCACTCTTAACAGATAAGATCATTACTGATGAGGCAGATTTATTTTCCTTAACTGAAGAATCTTTGATGAACTCTGAATTCTTTAAGAAGAAAGATGGCACCCAAGGTAAGAACCTTGAGAAGTTACTTGGTGCGCTAGAAGAAGCAAAGACTCGTCCGTTATGGCGCACACTCGTTGCGCTATCGATTCGCCATGTTGGACCGACATCAGCGCAGGCACTTGCAACTACCTTTGGCAGCATGGATTCGATTTCTGAGGCCTCCGTTGGAGAACTTGCAGATGTCGACGGCGTCGGCGACATCATCGCTGAATCTATTGTTGAATGGTTTGAAGTCAATTGGCACCGCAACATTATTTCTCAGTGGAGCAAAGCAGGGGTAGCCATGGTCGATATAAAGAGCGCAGAGCGACCTCAAACTCTTGCTGGTTTAACCTTTGTCGTGACAGGTGGCCTCGAAGGATTTACTCGCGATTCGATTGCTGAAACCATCACAGCCCACGGGGGTAAACCAACGTCTTCTGTCTCTCAGAAGACTGACTATGTATTAGTTGGGTCAGACCCTGGTTCTAAGTTGGCGAAGGCAGAAGAGTTAGGCGTCACAATCATCGATGAGCCTGGATTTTTAGAACTTCTTGCAGGTAAGTAGTAATCTTCACTCCATGATCATTCTCTCTACGGAAGCAGTTCGCGAGCTTCCAGTTCCACCCTATACATTTGGTCTTATCGCCTTTGGCGTATTTGCCCTACTTCTATACGTCGTACTTCGCCTAGATAAGTAATCTGCTTGAAGCGTATTGGCCTCTACGGCGGGACTTTTGATCCTATTCATAACGGCCACATGCTTGTCATCCAAGAGCTAATTCTTAAAAATATTGTCGATTACTTATTAATTCTGCCTGCAGGCCAGCCCCGTCTTCGAGAACAGCAACCAATTGCAAGTGGCGCTCAACGCCGCCAGATGTGCCAGCTCGCTATCAATGAACTGCCCGCCGAAATTAAATCGAAGGTTGAAGTAAATCCGATTGAAATCCTGCGCGATGGATTGAGCTACACCATCGATACCGTCGAAGCGGTGACTCAAAGCTACGAAGGTGACACCATTGTCGTGATTGTTGGCACCGATGCTTACGAAAAAATTGATCAATGGCACCGTGCGCAAGAGCTGAAGAAGATGGTCGAATTTATCGTTATTGACCGCCCTGACTTTCCTGGCGAGCACAACACAGAAATCGGAGCAATTGCACTTTCGGCCACCGATATTCGAAGCCATAAATCTGATGCAGTACCCGCAGCAGTTGCTGCCTTTATAAAGGAGCAGAACCTCTATGCCAGCTAGCAACCCTTGCGTTGAACGTACACAGATTGCAGCACGCGCTGCCGTTGGTAAATTCGGTACTGAACTTGTTGCACTCGACCTGTCGGATCAAAGCGTCCTCAGCGAGGTATTCCTGATCATTACGGCAGCTAACGCCAAAATGATCGATTCAATCGCTGACGAAGTTGAAGAACAGTTGCGAATTGTTGGAGATAAACCTTTTCGTCGTGAAAGCTCTGACGAGTGGGTGCTACTTGATTACTCAGATCTTGTCGTTCATATTCAATCCGCAGATCTTCGTCGCTATTACATGCTTGACCGACTCTGGAATGACTGCCCAAAAATTGAACTCGATATTGTGAAAGAAGAATCAGCACGTGGCTAATCGAATTGTTATCTGGCGACATGGACAGACTGATTGGAATATTGCCAATCGCTTTCAAGGACATTCAGATATTCCGCTCAATGAAGTTGGTCAATTTCAAGTAACACATGCAGCAAGAGTTTTAGCGCCCATGGAGCCTACGATGATTATTTCTAGCGATTTAAACCGTGCGCGCAATACGGCCCATGCCTTAGCTGAACTCGCGAAGCTTGAAATTGGCATAGATGAACGTCTTCGCGAAACACATGGCGGCAGTTGGGAAGGAAAGACTGGCGCCGAAAATCGCGCAGTAGATCTACAAAATTTCATTCGATGGCTTGATGGTGAAGATATTCCCGCAGGTGGAACTGGTGAAACGCGAAGCCAAGTTGCAGCTCGTGCATCCGCAGCCATCGATGAGGCACTTGCAGGAAAAGATAATCAACTTCTAGTTGTAGCAACGCACGGCGGAACAGCGCGTTGCCTCTTGGGCCATTACCTGCAGCTTCCATATTCACATTGGGCCCGAATCGGTGGACTTTCAAATGCATCGTGGTCAGTTCTTGGAAAGAGCCCAGTAAAGGGTTGGTATCTTGCAGAACATAACGCTGGATCGATTCCAGAGCCCATTTACGGGGAAGAATCTGGCGCAGAGCTGCCCGATTCAGTGCGGTAAAGTTCGCACAGCGCTGTTGAATAACGCGTCAAAGCCTCTACGGCTTGTGACGCTATTTAATTTGCGGGGATATGGCGCAATTGGTAGCGCGCTTCCATGGCATGGAAGAGGTTAGGGGTTCGATTCCCCTTATCTCCACGTGAGTACTGAACGCGAACACGCGGCCTATGATTTTGCATACGTGCAAGAGAAGTGGCTGCCTGTCTGGGACAAACTCGAACCTTTTAAATCAGCTCGCGCAGGCGATAACCGCCCTAAGAAATATGTACTCGATATGTTTCCATATCCATCAGGTGATTTACATATGGGCCACGCAGAGGCTTACGCACTTGGTGATGTCATTGCTCGTTACTGGATTCAAAAGGGTTTCAATGTTATGCACCCAATCGGTTGGGATGCATTTGGACTGCCTGCAGAAAATGCGGCGATTAAACGTAATGAAGATCCGAGAATTTGGACTTATGAAAATATTGCAACGCAAAAAGCTTCGATGCGACGCTTTGCCTGTTCATTCGATTGGGATCGCGTCTTTAATACATGCGACCCCGAGTACTACAAGTGGAACCAATGGCTCTTTACCAAACTTCATGATCGTGGCTTGGCATACCGTAAAGATTCTGCCGTTAACTGGTGTCCCGGGTGTCAGACAGTATTGGCCAATGAGCAGGTAGTAGCTGGACTCTGCGAACGTTGCGATACAGCAGTTACTAAGAAGAAGTTAAATCAGTGGTATTTCAAGATCACCGATTACGCAGATCGCTTGCTCGATGATATGTCAGAGCTTGAAGGCAAATGGCCCGAAAAAGTCTTATTGATGCAGCGCAATTGGATTGGCCGCTCACAGGGAGCCAATGTTCAATTCGTTATTGAGGGACGCACAGAACCGGTGACTATCTACACAACCCGCCCTGACACACTTTATGGTGCAACATTTATGGTTGTAGCTGCAGATTCTGCACTTGCCGGTGAATTAACTGCAGGCACAGCTGTTGAATCAGAATTTAAGTCTTATCTTGAAAAGATTAAGGCAGCATCTGATATTGATCGTTTGGCAACAGATCGACCTAAATCTGGCGTTGATTTAAAACGTTTTGCAATTAACCCTGTCAATGGTGAGAAGCTTCCTATCTGGGCATCAGATTATGTCTTGGCAGATTACGGAACCGGCGCAATCATGGCAGTTCCTGCACACGATCAACGTGACTTAGATTTTGCGCGCGCCATGAAGTTACCAGTGCGCGTTGTTGTTGAAACTGGGGAAGAAGACCCAAACCAAACGGGTGTTGCAACAACAGGGGATGGAAAACTTATTAACTCGGGCTCCCTTGATGGACTCTCAAAGGATTCAGCAATTGCTGCAATCAATAAGCAACTTGAGGCAGATGGACTTGGAAAGAGCGCTCGTAACTATCGACTACGCGATTGGCTTGTCTCACGTCAGCGCTATTGGGGTACACCAATTCCAATTGTTCACTGTCAAATGTGTGGCGAAGTTGCAGTTCCCGATTCACAACTTCCACTTCTCTTGCCAGATGCACAAGGTTTAGACCTCAAGCCAAAGGGTCAATCACCGCTTTCTGCGGCATCCGAGTGGGTCAATACAACCTGTCCAAAGTGTTCAGGTCCTGCAAAGCGCGATACCGACACAATGGATACATTTGTTGATTCATCCTGGTATTACTTGCGCTACCCATCATCGACAAATGCAACCGAACCATTTAGCCGCGCAGATCTAGATACATGGCTACCTGTAGATCAATATGTGGGTGGAGTAACGCACGCAATCTTGCACTTGTTATATTCACGATTCTTTACCAAAGTCTTATTCGATATGAAGATGCTCGGTTTCACCGAACCATTTACGCGACTTCTTAATCAAGGCATGGTTGTCATGGATGGCTCTGCCATGTCGAAATCACGTGGCAATCTTGTTCGTCTCTCTGACGAACTCGAGAACCACGGCGTTGATGCAATTCGCCTTTCAATGGTCTTCTCAGGACCTCCCGAAGATGATGTCGATTGGTCAGATGTTTCACCTTCTGGCTCTGTTAAGTTCTTAAGCCGTGCATGGCGTTTATCTGGAGATGTGACATCCGCAGTGGGAGCAGATTTTTCAAAGGGTGACATATCCTTGCGTAAGGCAACACATAAAGCCCTTAACGATGCTTCATTTGCGGTTGAATCCTTCCGCTTTAACGTAGCTATTGCTCGCGTCATGGAACTTGTAAATGCCACACGCAAAGCAATTGATTCAGGATGCGGTCCTGCAGATCCAGCAGTTCGTGAGGCAACGGAAGCCATTGCTATCGCACTCTCACTAGTTGCACCATTTACCGCCGAAGAGATGTGGGAACGACTTGGCCATAAGCCCGCTATCGCACTTGCTGGGTGGCCAGAAGTAAATCCAGCGCTGCTTGTTGATGATGCAATCGAAGCCGTTATTCAGATCAACGGCAAGATAGTTGACCGTATGAGCGTCTCACCAAGTATTTCAGAGGCGGACTTTGAAACCGCCGCCCTTGCCCTGCCTGGCGTTATTGCCGCAATTGCTGGAGCAACGCCTAAAAAGGTAATTGCAAGAGCGCCTAAATTGGTCAATATCGTTCTCTAATCGAGAAGTTCTAGGTACAGTTCCACTGTGTCCAGGCCGGTAATTGTTTCGCTAGACGGAATATCTAAAGCCTTTGGTCAAACTCAAGCAGTAGATGACGTATCTCTCGATATTTTTGAAGGTGAATTTATTACCCTTCTTGGCCCTTCAGGTTCAGGAAAGACAACTGTTCTACGAATGATTGCAGGTTTTGAAAAACCTGATCTAGGTTCAATAAAAATTGGAAGTGCCGATGTATCACAGTTGGCTCCGTACGAGCGAGATGTTAATACGGTATTCCAAGATTACGCACTTTTCCCTCATATGGATGTCATTTCTAATATCGAATATGGGCTGCGAGTAAAAGGTGTAGAAAAAAGCGAACGAAGAAATCGAGCAATGATTGCACTTGATCAAGTACAACTTGCAGGGTTCCAGACTCGCAGGCCCGCTCACTTATCTGGCGGACAACGGCAGCGTGTTGCACTTGCGCGCGCCTTGGTAAATCGCCCATCTGTTCTTCTACTCGATGAGCCACTGGGGGCTCTTGACCTTAAGTTGCGCGAGCAAATGCAGATTGAGTTAAAGGAATTACAGCGAGCTGTTGGCATTACTTTCATCTTTGTAACACACGACCAAGAAGAAGCCCTGACCATGAGTGATCGAATCGCGGTATTTAATAAGGGGAAAATCGAGCAACTCGATACTCCTGAGGTAATTTACAACAACCCTAAAACCGCCTTCGTATCAGAATTTGTAGGTCAGACCAATCAAATCTCTATTGAAGGTAAGCGAATCAATATTCGCCCAGAGCATGTTCACCTCGTTACAACGCCTGATGCAGCTCACCGCAATATCCAAGGGACGCTGAAAGATGTAATCTTTGTAGGGGCGGTAACTCGATATAGAGTCGAAACTGACTTTGGTTTCTCATTGATTTCAACAAATACCGCACAGGGATACAAGATCGGTGATCAATTGACCGTTTCGTGGGACCCTCAAAAAGAATTCCAAGTTCACTAACGAGCGTGGGATGCGCATTCAATCGCTGAATGCGAACTGTTAGATGGAGGCACGGATGCATAAGAAGCGTCTGTTTTCAGTAGTGGCTGCCGCTTCGGCTGTAGCTCTTATTTTATCGGGTTGCGGAAGTAGCAACTCTTCTTCGAGCGGTCTACCAAAAGTAGATATGCTCAAAGAACTTGGCGCAGGTGAAGGTCAAGTCAATGTCGTGGCATGGGCTGGATATGTAGAAAATGGTTCGACAGATCCAAGTGTTGACTGGGTGACCGATTTCGAAAAATCAACAGGTTGCAAAGTCAATGTTAAAAATGGAGCGACATCCGACGACATGGTCGCATTGATGAAGACTGGCGAATACGATGTCGTTTCAGCTTCAGGTGATGCTTCACTTCGTCTGATTTATGGTGGAGATGTTGCACCGGTCAATACAGATTTGATTCCAAATTACGCGGATGTCTTTGAGAATTTGAAGGATCAGCAGTGGAATTCAGTCGATGGCGTTTCATATGGAGTTCCTCACGGCCGTGGCGCAAACTTGTTGGCATATCGCACAGATATCGTAAAGCCAGCTCCTACTTCATGGGGATCTGTCTTTGATGCTAATTCACCATACAAGGGCAAAATCACTGCTTATGACTCACCAATTTACATTGCAGATGCAGCCCTTTATCTGATGGCAACCCAACCTGATTTAGGTATTGAGTACCCATATGCACTCGATCAAACTCAGTTCGATGCAGCAGTTGAATTACTCAAGGTCCAAACACCTCTTGTAGGCGAGTACTGGGGCGACTATCTCAAGCATGTTGCTTCTTTGAAGTCTGGCGCAACAGTTCTTGGAACTACGTGGCAAGTAAATATTAACCTAGCACAAGGTGAAGGAACTAAAGTTGAAGGCATTAAGCCAGCAGAGGGTTCGACTGGCTGGTCTGATACATGGATGATCAGCAGCAAAGCAAAGCACCCTAACTGTGCTTACGAATGGATCAACCACATTGCATCCCCTGCAGCCAATGCAGCTGTAGCTGAGTGGTTTGGTGAAGCACCTTCAAATGCAAAATCATGTGACCTGACTGCCGATGAAAATCACTGCGCTACATTCCATGCAGCAGATGATGCTTATTGGGAGGATGTCTATTACTGGAATACTCCAACCGAGACTTGTCTCGATGGACGTACAGATGCAACATGCGTTCCGTATGTGGAATGGGTGAAAGCCTGGTCTAGCTTAAGAAACGCTTAAGGTAATGAACCGGGTGCAGGTTTTACTGCACCCGGTTCATCTTATTTTTAATCACAATAGGGAGTAGAAGTGCTGGAGCAAGTCTCAGATTCACTTCATAAGAAGCCACGCCTGCGCTTGGCGACTCTTTTAGCTGCCCCGATTTTATGGCTGGTGGTCGCTTATTTAGGTGCTCTTGCAACTTTACTTGCCACTGCTTTCTTCACAATCGATTCCTTTACAGGAAATATTATTCAAACTTTTACGCTAGGTAATTTTCAAGATATGTTCAGTGATGGTGCATATCGAAATGTTGTTGTAAGAACCCTTTCAATTGCAATTTCAGTAACGCTGATTTGTACAGTCATCGGAATCCCAATGGCTTTCTATATGGCCAAAGTTGCATCGCGCCGGAGCCAAAGAGTGCTCGTAGCACTCGTCTTAACTCCCTTATGGGCGTCCTATCTTGTCAAGATATATGCATGGAGATCGATGCTTGAACCCGGATCGGGAGTAATTGACTGGGCTCTAGCACCTCTTGGAATTCACTCACCAGGGTTTGGTGCACCCGCTGTAGTTATTGGACTTACCTATTTGTGGCTTCCCTACATGATTCTTCCATTGTATGCGGGAATCGAACGACTACCCGATAACGTACTCAATGCATCAAGTGATTTGGGCGCTAGAAACTGGCATACATTTATGCGAGTAATACTCCCATTGTTATTTCCTAGTTTGGTTGCAGGCTCGATGTTTACATTCTCCTTGAGTCTTGGCGATTACATCACAACACAAATAATCGGCGGAAAACTGCAAATGCTGGGAAATGTCGTCTACCAAAATTTCAGCATCAATCTGCCATTTGCTGCAACTATCTCTTTTATTCCTGTGACAATCATGGGAATTTATCTCTATCTCGTTCGCCGTAGTGGTGCGTTAGGAAATGTGTAAATGACACTCTCTAAAGGCGCGCGGTATGTGTTGACTTCGCTCATGGGGGTGGGACTTGCTTTTATCTATGTTCCCCTTCTAGTAGTAATTATAAACTCATTTAACGCCAGCCGTACTTTTAGTTGGCCACCTGAAAATTTCACGACTCAATGGTGGACTAAGGCAATCGACAACCCCGGGGTCCGAGAGGCGTTGAAGTGGAGCATCTTTGCTGGCTTAATTGCAACTGCAATTGCTCTGGTTTTGGGTACCTGTCTTGCATTTGCAGTCAGCCGCTATCAATTTTTTGGCAGAGAAGTGATCTCTTTGCTTGTGGTTCTGCCGATTTCACTACCCGGAATAGTCACGGGCCTAGCTCTCAATAGCGCCTTTACTCGCCAACTAGGAATTTCAACTGGATTACTTACTGTGGTTGTAGGACATGCAACTTTCTGTATCGTTATTGTTTACAACAATGCCCTTGCGCGACTTCGCCGGATGGGCACCTCGTTGCAAGAAGCTTCTATGGATTTAGGTGCCAATGGAATTACTACTTTTCGGCTGATAACGCTTCCAAATCTGGCCTCTGCTCTCTTTGCTGGAGGGTTACTGGCCTTTGGGCTATCTTTTGATGAGATAGTCGTGACAACTTTTACTGCTGGGCCAGGCATCCAAACTCTTCCAATTTGGATTTACAATAACCTCTTTAGACCGAATCAAGCTCCAATAGTAAATGTGGTTGCTGCCACTCTCGTGGTTATCTCAATCATTCCAATCTATCTTTCTCAGCGCTTAAGCCAAGATTCCAGCTCAGGTGGTCGTTTTTAATCCACACCCCAGGCTTTTTCAGATACTGCGGCATAAGACTTGCTGCACCATCCGCGGATGGAAAATCAATATCTTAATAAGGTCAATACCTGGTGGGGCGAGCTCCACTACACATCACTGCAAAAGCGCGGATTGGCAATTGTTGCACTCTTGGTTGTTGCAATCTCTGCGCTCTTTGTCATGCGTGGAACTTCGCAAGAGGTAGTTGCTGCCCCTGCCCCGCTTGAAATTGAGAGCGTTACTCAACAGAGCGTCATGGTCGATGTTGCTGGCGCCGTCGTCAACCCTGGCGTGTATTCGCTTCCCCTGAATTCACGCGTCTTTCAAGCGATCAGAGTTGCGGGAGGGTTGAAGAAAGGTGCGGACGCTTCCGATATCAATCAAGCACGGATACTTAAAGATGGCGAGCAGATATATGTATATCCATCCTCCAGCGCATCTGGTTCATCTAAAACATCTAGGAAAGTCGCAGCGCGACCAGGTGGACCGATCATGATTAATCGAGCCTCCGTTAAAGAGTTTGAATCTCTTGTTGGAATCGGGCCAGTACTTGCAAATCGCATCGTTGCCTACCGGAAGATAAACGGGCCATTTTCTGCAATTGAAGATCTCCTGAAAGTTCCGGGAATTGGAGAAGCTACATTCGCAAAATTCAAAGTGAAGCTGCGCGTTTAACAGATAGCCGCGCCCTAGCTCTAGGGGCGGCAGTCTGGATAGGTGCACTTCTGCAGGGATGGAGCGCGCCATGGACAATCTCTGTGGTTGCGCTCCTTTCGGCGCTCGTAGCGCGCAATAAGAAACGATTTCTCGTTCTAGCTATAGCGCTCTTGCTTGGCGCATCTGTGATGTCGCTACGCCTTGCAGCGCTGCAGACCAGTGCGTTAACAAGTTTTCAAGGAAGTACCGCAAAGGTGGTACTTCAGGTAACCACTGATCCCAATCGCGTTGCACCGAAGGTGCGCGGCACATCCTTTACTCCCACATCATTTAGCTTCATAGGCCAAGCGATGGAAGTTGATAGCCGCTTTAAATTGCGTATTCCAGTGCGGGTTTATGCATCGACTCGAAGCGTTGAAGGGTTATTGCCGGGGCAGAAGATCGAAGTGAGCGCCACGGTATTGGCAAGTAAAGAAAGGCGTGTAGCAGCGCTACTGATTGTCAACAGCAGAATCAAAGTCCTTACGCCACCTTCACGATGGGCGAACGCACTTGCACACATTCGTTTAGGTTTGCGAGAAGCCACAGGCACGGGGGATGCCGGAGCTCTCATTCCCGGCATGGTCATTGGTGATGTTTCTAAACAGAGCGCTGATTTCAAAAACGATATGCGCAGATCTGGGCTTACACATCTCGTTGCTGTAAGCGGTGCCAACTTTGCGATTGTTTCAACCTTTGTCCTATGGGGAATGCAATTTGTCTTTCGCCGAGTTAACTATCGATTAATCGCAACGGCTCTCTCTCTTGCAGCCTTCATTTCTCTTGTCCGCCCGTCGCCATCTGTGCTTCGAGCAGCTGCAATGGCTTCGGTCTTACTCTTTGCCCACGGCATCCGACGTGGCCGAGATTCACTTCCTGCACTTGGCTTTGCAATGGCAGCCGTTGTTATTGCCGATCCTTTCCAAGCACAGGACGCTGGCTTTGCTCTATCGGTTCTCGCAACAGCAGGGCTGCTACTTCTCTCTCCAAAGATTAGGCCGAAATTTTTAGCTCCGCCGATTGCTGCCATCATCTTCTGCTCGCCCGTAATTGTTGCACTCTCTGGCTATATAAGCCCCATGAGTATCGTGGCAAATCTATTGGCGGCACCGGCCGTAACTGCAATAACAATCGTAGGTTTTATCGCAGCACTTATCTCACCATTTTCACCGACTGCAGCACATGCACTCATATTTCTCGTTAAGCCTTTTGCTTCATGGATTGCATGGGTTGCTCGATGGGTTGCCCAATTTCCTGTCTTTACACTTAAAACCGGGCTCTATGGATTTCTAGCAGTCGTTGCCTTACTTGCCATGATTTATTTTGGCCGCGCACGTATTGCAATCTATCTGCTTATCCTCATCATCTCTCTTTCGTGGTTGCAGCGCTTTCCAGCAGGGGATTGGCAAGTTGCCAATTGCGATGTTGGACAAGGGGATGCGATGGTTATCAATCTTCATCACAAGCGCGCAATTGTTATTGATACTGGTCCAGATCCCGCACTCGTAGATCGTTGTCTTCATCAATTGGGAATAAAAGAGATCCCGCTCTTAATTTTGACTCATATCCATGCAGATCATGTGGGAGGACTAGCTGGTGTAAAGAAAGGGCGCACTGTAGGTACGACGTGGTTTGGAAATATTAACGCCGGAACTCACGCCACAATTAACGATATTGATATCGAAGTTCTCTGGCCAGATCGCGGCAGTGATTATTCTCCTAATAACTCGAGTATCTCAGTCATTCTTCGTTCTCCTGACTTCACTCTCTTTGCAGGCGGAGATATCGAACCTCCCGCACAAAGTGAGCTAATTTCACATATAGGTAAAGTTGATATCTATAAAGTGGCCCATCATGGCTCTAGGTTTCAAGACCTCACCCTCTTGCAAGAACTATCACCAACCCTTGCCGTCATTAGCGTTGGTAGGGGAAATAGCTATGGCCATCCGGCTCCCAGCACAATCTCGGCCCTGATTGATGTTGGCGCTACGGTATTGCGTACTGATATCGATGGGGCGGTGGTAATTCGCGCTAAGCGCCACCAATTATCGGTACAACGTAGCAAAAGTGGTCTACGCTTATTTTTCTGGAGCTAGAGGTAATAAGGGGGATAAATCAATGAATGATTTCTATCTCCTCCTTGGTCCTGAAGGCGCTCTTGCAGATCGCGCCTTGGCCAAGTTGTATGCACAACTGAAAGAGGAAAAGGCTGAGCTGACTACCATCGATGCATCCGATGCTCTTGTTGGAGATATTGCAGACGCTCTGGCGCCATCGCTATTTTCAGAACGCCGTGCGCTGATTTTGAAAGACTTGCAAGACCTACCCGAAGATTCAAAGAGTGAGGTAACACGCTATCTAGAACAACCCGATCCAACGATGACTGTAGTTTTCGTACATAAAGGTGGGGTAAAAGGAAAAGCGCTGCTCGATGCAATCAAGAAGGTCAAGCCCGAAATCATTGCCTGTGATGCAATTAAGAAAGAATCTGAAAAAGAGGATTTCGTAAAGGCTCTCTTTCAAGATGCAGGACGTAAGGCAACCCCAGGTGCTATCAAAGCAATGGTTGGCGCACTCGGTGGAGATCTTCGCGAACTTCAATCTGCAGTCTCTCAAATTTCACTCGACGCTCCAGCTGGTGCAATCGATGAAGCGATGGTCGATACATTCCATCAGGGACGTATCGAGACAACAGGCTTTGATGTTGCAGATGCGACCATTGAAGGCAATCTGCCTGTAGCCCTGGTTACCTTACGAAGCGCACTCGAGACAGGAACAGATCCTGTCATGGTGACATCTGCAATTGCATCTTCACTTCGCTCGCTTGCAAAAGTTTCAGGAACAAACCGCGGCACCAAATCATTTGAATTGGCAGGTCAGCTTGGAATGGCTCCATGGCAGATTGATAAAGCTCGTCGCCAACTGCAATCATGGACTCCACGCGGAATTGCATCTGCTGTCGAGGCAATTGCTAAGGCTGATGCCGATGTTAAAGGAGCCTCATCCGACCCGATCTTTGCCCTCGAAAAAGCCCTCCAGACCATCTCTGCCGCCCGCGGCCAGCGCTAATTCAGGAGAAAATCTCGATTTTGGGGTGACCCCCTTGCGCTGATAACCTTCGCATCTGCACAAATCACAAGGTTTGGCTATAGATAAATCGGAGCAATAGACGTGGCAAATATCAAGTCGCAGATTAAGCGCATTAAGACAAATGAGAAGGCATACCTTCGTAATAAGTCTGTCTCATCATCTATTAAGACTGCTGTTCGCAAGTTCCGTGACGCAGTTGCTAAAGGTGACGCTTCTGAAACTACTGCCGAACTCCGCGCAGCATCGAAGGCTCTTGATATTGCGGTCTCAAAGGGAGTTCTACATAAGAACACGGCTGCAAATAAGAAGTCTTCAATGGCTAAGGCGGCTGCTAAAGCCGGCGCTCGTTAATTCTTTCTCGGCATAAAGTTTTATTAAAGATAAAGGTCACTTAAGTGCCAGCAATATCCATTGCTAAGGCGCCACAACCTGCGGCTACAAATCCTGCGCAGATTCGCAATTTCTGCATCATTGCCCATATCGATCACGGTAAATCAACTCTTGCCGATCGCATGCTCCAAATCACTGAAGTCGTAGACGCGCGCAATATGCGCGCGCAGTATCTGGATCGCATGGATATCGAGCGTGAACGTGGAATCACTATTAAGTCACAAGCCGTTCGCCTTCCGTGGCGCAGCGGACTTGATGGCCAGGAATACATCCTCAACATGATTGATACACCAGGCCACGTTGACTTTACCTACGAAGTTTCACGTTCTCTTGCTGCATGCGAAGGCGCAGTGCTTCTCGTTGATTGCGCACAAGGTATTGAAGCGCAGACTCTGGCAAACTTGTACTTAGCGATGGAAAATAATCTCACCATCATTCCAGTGCTTAACAAAATTGATTTGCCTAATGCTCAACCAGAGAAATTTGCCGCAGAGCTTGCAGGGCTCATCGGTTGCAAAGTAGAAGATGTATTACGCGTATCTGGAAAAACTGGCGACGGCGTAGCTGATTTACTTGACCAGATTATTGATCAAATCCCAGCTCCTATCGGAGATCCCGATGCGCCTGCTCGCGCCCTTATCTTTGACTCTGTCTACGATTCATATCGCGGCGTTGTCACCTATGTGCGCGTTATTGATGGACACATAAATCCGCGCGAACAGATTCAGATGTTTTCAACCGGCGTAAAGCACGAAGCGCTTGAAGTCGGTGTTATCTCACCAGAACCGCTGCCATCAAAGGGTCTTGGCGTTGGCGAGGTAGGCTATTTAATTACAGGAGTGAAGGATGTTCGCCAATCTCGCGTTGGTGACACAATTACCAATTTTGCTCGCCCCACTAAGCAAGCTCTGGGCGGATATAAAGATCCGAAGCCAATGGTCTTCTCTGGACTATTCCCACTCGATGGCGCAGATTTTCCAGTGCTGCGCGATGCACTTGAGAAGTTACAACTGAACGATGCAGCCCTTGTCTATGAACCAGAAAGCTCAGCAGCGCTCGGCTTCGGTTTTCGTTGTGGCTTCCTAGGTTTGCTCCATATGGAAATCGTGCGCGAAAGACTTGAACGCGAAGCAAAGCTCAACCTTATTTCAACTGCTCCCAACGTGGTCTACCGCGTCACCATGGAAGATGGCAAAGAACATATAGTCACCAATCCATCGGAATTTCCTGATGGGAAGATCAATAGCGTTAAAGAACCAATCGTAAAGTCCACAATTTTGGCGCCTGCTGAATTTATCGGAACCATTATGGAGCTCTGCCAAGATCGCCGTGGAATCATGCTTGGAATGGATTACATCTCCGAAGATCGTGTCGAGATTCGCTACACCTTGCCTCTTGCCGAAATTGTCTTCGACTTCTTTGATCAACTCAAAAGCCGTACACGCGGATATGCATCTCTTGATTACGAAGAGATCGGTGATGAGGAAGGCAACTTGGTTAAGGTCGATATCTTGCTTCAAGGCGAAGCAGTTGATGCATTTAGCGCGGTGGTTCACCGCGATAAGGCTTATTCCTATGGCGTGATGATGACAGGAAAATTGCGCGAACTTATTCCACGTCAACAATTTGAAGTTCCTATTCAGGCGGCCATTGGCTCACGAATCATTGCGCGCGAATCAATCCGCGCCATCCGCAAGGATGTTCTTGCAAAATGTTATGGTGGAGATATTTCTCGTAAGCGCAAACTTCTGGAGAAGCAGAAGGAAGGTAAGAAGCGCATGAAGATGGTGGGACGCGTTGAAGTGCCTCAAGAAGCCTTCGTTGCTGCACTTGCTACCGATGCCGATATCGAGAAGATCAAAGCAGCTCGTAAGCTTGAATCGTAAATTTTATGCTCTCGTTTTACGTCCACATCCCGTACTGCGTACGCCGCTGTGGCTACTGTGATTTCAATACCTATACGCCTTCCGAACTTCAAGATGGAGCAACTCTCGAAATCGTCTCAGGTGATTACATTGATGCAGTCCTTAAAGAGCTAGAGACAGCCCCAACTGATCAAGTGCCCACCATTTTCTTTGGTGGAGGAACTCCTTCACTTTTGCCACCTAAAGATTTAGGTCGAGTTATTACTGCAATCAAGGCACGCAACGGGGTAATGGCAGACTGCGAAATTACACTAGAAGCTAACCCAGATTCTGTTACACAAGAAAAGCTCAACGAACTCTTTGCTGTTGGCTTCAACCGCATCTCATTTGGCATGCAATCTTCTAACCCAGAGGTCCTTAAAGTTCTAGACCGTACACATAACCCAGAGAATGTCCGTAGGTCAGTTGAGATGGCACGCGGCGCGGGGTTTGAATCGATTTCAGTTGATCTAATTTATGGAGCACCAGGTGAATCTCTAAGTGATTGGGCTGCAACTGTTAAAGAAGCTCTCTCGCTTAATATCGATCACATCAGCGCATACGCGCTCATTGTTGAAGAAGGAACAAAGCTTGCGGCTCAAATTAAACGTGGCGAATATACAATGCCCGATGACGATTTAATGGCCGATATGTATCTGCTCATTGATCAGCAATGCATGCAAAAGGGTTTGAAATGGTATGAGCTCTCTAATTGGTCAAAGCCAGGACATCAATGCCGCCACAACATCGCTTATTGGAAATCTAATAATTGGTGGGGACTTGGCCCAGGTGCGCATTCACATATTGATCAGAAGAGATTCTGGAATGTGAAGCATCCCAACGCCTATAAAGAGAAGGTATTTGCTGGGATTTCACCGATTAAGGATTCAGAAATCTTGAGCGATGATGAGAAGAGATCTGAATACATCATGCTCGCAATCAGAATGCCAGAAGGTGTAAAGAAATCTGCCCTGACTGTGGCCCAATACGAACGTAGCCTTGAATATATAAAGAGTGGCCATGTAATTGAACGAGAAGATTCATTGTCACTTACTCCACAAGGTCGTCTCATAGCTGACCGACTTACGCATGAAATGCTCCGATAAGTGACGCACGATAAGATTGCCAAACTATGACCACTGACCGCCGCCTCGAGATTCTCAGGGCAATTGTCGACGAATATGTCGAAACCCAAGAACCTGTTGGGTCCAAAGCCATTGCTGGTAAAGGTGCACTTGGCATTAGCCCAGCCACGATTCGAAATGAGATGGCAGTTCTTGAAGAAGAAGGCTTTATTACTCAGCCACATACAAGTGCGGGCCGGATTCCAACTGATCGTGGATACAGACTCTTTGTAGACAAACTTTCAACTGTCAAACCGCTCTCATCTGGCGAACGTCGCGCAATCGAAACATTTCTTGAGGGCGCCCACGACCTGGATGAAGTGGTCAAGCGCAGCGCTAAGTTATTGGCAGATATCACCAAGCAAGTTGCGGTTGTAAAGTATCCGAATCTTGGTGATTCACATGGGCGCGAGATGATGGCAATTTCTGGAACAGCAAATCTTGCACGATCAGGTGATGATTTGGGCGTCACCTTATCGCCGATTTTGGAAGCTCTCGAAGAACAGGTTGTGCTGTTGCGTCTTCTCAGTGATGCTCACCCAACAGTTCATGTAACTATCGGCAGTGAACAACAAGATACAAATTTGCAGACCACTTCCCTTGTAAGCGTTGGATATGGTGCAGATACATCACTGGGTTCACTCGGCGTTCTTGGTCCTACCCGAATGGATTATGCAGGTTCAATGTCAGCGGTTTCAGCAGTTGCTCGATATATAGGCCGCTACATTTCGGAGAGTAATCAATAATGGCTGATCTGTATGGTCTCTTAGGGCTCGATCGGGGCGCAACGGCAGATGACATTAAGAAGGCATATCGCAAAATTGCACGCGAACTTCATCCTGATGTAAATCCAGATCCTGAAATTCAAAATAAATTTAAAGAAGTTACAGCGGCGTATGACACGTTATCTGATCCACAGAAACGTCAGCAATATGACATGGGCGGACAAGGTGGGTTCGGTGGAGGTTTTGGTGGCGGCGGATTTAGTGACATCATGGATGCATTCTTTGGTGGCAGTGGAAATCGCGGACCACGGCCGCGAATGCGCCAAGGACAAGATGCACTGATTCGCATCGAGGTAGATCTGAACGAAGCATGCTTTGGAACTGAACGCGATATCACCCTTGAATCAGCTGTCATCTGCCAGAAGTGCGAAGGTCAAGGAACGGCTAATCAGAGCGCTCCATCTATGTGTCCTGTCTGTAAAGGACGCGGTGAAACGCAATTTGTTCAGAAATCTTTCCTTGGCCAGGTCATGACATCGCGTCCATGTAATAACTGTTCTGGATATGGAAGCGTGATTACAGATCCATGCCGTGAATGCGCAGGAGATGGGCGCGTTCGTGCTCGTCAAACTATTAACGTCAAGGTTCCAGCAGGTGTTGAAACTGGCAATCGAATTCAGATGTCAGGACGCGGGGAAGTGGGATCAGGTGGGGGACCAGCTGGAGACCTCTACATCGAAATTGTCGAAGAAGAGCATGAATTTCTACTGCGCGATGGCGATAACCTGCACATTGCAATCGAAATTTCATTTGCTGCAGCATCCCTTGGCACATCGGTAAAAGTCGAGACCCTTGATGGTCCAGTCGACGTTCAGATCAAGGCTGGTACTCAAAGTGGAACAATAGCTCCGGTGAAAGGCAAGGGCATGACTCGTCTTCGCACGACTCATCGCGGCGACCTTATTGTTCACGTCGATATTGCAACCCCACATAAGCTCAATCGCGATCAAGAGAAGTTACTGAAGGAATTTGCAACTTCTCGTGGCGAAAAAGATGGAGATGTAAAGATCAAGGGGCATAAAGAGGGGCTTTTCTCTAAGTTCCGAGATGCCTTCGGTCGATAATGCTTACTCTCTTCTTCGTTGATAATCTTCCTACCGCTGTTGGATCGATCTATGAATTCAATAACGACGACGCGCTGCATGCAATCCGAGTACTTCGAATGAAAAGTGGTGATCTCTTCAATCTCTCTGATGGCAAAGGAGCTTGGTCGCGTGTTGAAGCCAAACAAGTTTCCAAGAAACATATGACTGTTCAAGTTCTCGAAACCGGGTACCAAGATCCACTCAGCTGTACCTTTATAGTGATTCAAGCAATTCCAAAGGGCGATCGAATCAAGGAATCGATTGAACTTTGCACAGAAGGTGGCGCGGACCGAATAGTTATGTGGAAAGCTGCGCGAAGCATTGGAAAATCAGATGACAAGATTGAAAAATTGAAGACCACCGCCCGAGAAGCCAGCAAGCAATCGCGCCGCTTTCGAATCCCTGAAGTAATTGGGGTTGCAACAACAAGCGCAGTGGTCGATCAAATCGCTCAAATGCAAGTGTACTGTCTCTTATACC